>Ga0222715_10004024_pt1 | contig 12945 bp, 17 predicted proteins | sample C33_9DmetaG_FD_165056 | JGI IMG/M metagenome (GOLD analysis project Ga0222715, IMG submission 165056) | Estuarine water microbial communities from San Francisco Bay, California, United States - C33_9D | ecosystem: Environmental > Aquatic > Marine > Unclassified | place: USA: California...
TTTAATCCTGAAGACGCGCTTGATGAAATGTCAAATATTTTAACACAAATGAGCAAGAGCTTAAAAAACGCTATGAAGGAAATGAAAGAAAATGAATAGACAAGACGTTATTAAATGTATATTAGATAATAAAGAAATCATTTATTTAATTACAGTATTACTTACACTTATAGTTTTACTTGTTGTTAACGTTAAATACGCAACAGCATTACAAAGCTGTACTGCTAAAGTAGAACAATACAAACAAGACGAGCCAAAGCTTGATGTAGGCGAAGGCGGTTTTGATACGTGGGAATCTAACTTAGTACCAAATGGCTGAAGTTTACGATATCATACAAGAATTAGCATCTAATAATTCTCGAAACTTTAAGATTGAATTATTAGAAAAGCATGTACATAATAATGTACTCAAGACTGTGATACACAAGGCATTAGATCCTTTTACACAGTTCTATATACGCAAGATTCCAAAGTATGAACCTACTGGGCATGGCTGCATAATGCAAGCAATGAAAGAATTGTTTTTATTAGAAAGTCGACAAGTTACTGGTAATGCGGGCATTGAGCACCTCACTCAGATCCTTAATAATCTCTCTCCAAAAAATGCGAAGGTTATTGAGTTAATCATCGCTAAGGATTTGAAGTGTGGTGTTTCAACCGCTACAGTTAACGCTGTATGGCCAAGTTTGATTGCAGAATATCCTGTTATGTTGGCATCTAAGATGGAAAATAAAACACTTGATAAGATGACATGGCCAGCATACGTACAACTAAAACTAGATGGCATGAGATTTAATGCTATTGTAAGAGATAATAAAGTAGAATTTAGATCACGTAATGGTAAAGAAATAAACCTTCTTGGTCATTTAGAAGAAGATTTTAAGCAAATGGCCGGTGAATTCATGGACGTTGTTTTTGATGGTGAATTGGTTGTTGCTGGTGATGACGGTCTACTAGATCGCCAGACTGGTAATGGCATACTCAATAAAGCAGTTAAAGGCACCCTGAGTGAATCAGAAGCTGCCCAGGTGCGTGCTGTGGTATGGGATTATATACCTTATGCATATTTTATAGATGGCATCTGTCCTATGCCTTATAGTGAAAGAATAGATCGTATTATAAACACCTCAGAGAAGGTCCAGTGCATCCACACCTATGATGTAGAGAATATTGATGAAGCAAATGAATTGTTTCAAAAGTTCTTAGATCAAGGTGAAGAAGGTATTATGCTGAAATCAAGACAGCATATCTGGGAAAATAAGAGGTCTAAGAACTTAATTAAATTTAAGGCTGAATTAGACTGTGATCTAAGAGTTGTAGGCTACCAGGGAGGCACCGGTAAGTTTCAGGATATGTTGGGTGCATTGATATGTGAGTCTGAAGATGGACAATTAAAGGTTAATGTAGGAAGTGGATTTAATGATGAAGATCGTAAAAAACTTACAAAGGAAAGTGTGGAAGGCAAGGTTATTACTGTCAAGTATAACGCTCGTATACAAAGCAAGAATGGTGATGAAAGCTTATTTCTTCCAATCTTTGTGGAGGTCCGTGAGGATAAGGATCAAGCGGATCATATTAAGGATATAAAGTAATGTTACCTATACATAAAAGACCAGAACCTAAACCTCATAAAACGTGGTGGAGGTTATGGGCAAAGTCTTTAGGACAAAAAACAGCATACGGTGATACAGAAGCTGATATAATTACTTGCATAAGAGCAGTATTTGTATTGACTAATTTTATTACATGTCTGTTTATTATTGCTATTATTATAAGATACTGGTAATATAAATATATATTACGGCGCCGATATTCGGCGAGAGGAGGAAACTATGAAGACTTTGAACTTCATAGTTCTATTAGCCAGTTGTTTTGTTTTTAATTTAAAAGCCGAAGAGCTTCCTAAAGAACTATACATGCCTAATGATGCTGGTGGATTTGTAGTGATTACAGTTGAAGAATGTAATATTGAATATGCAAAAAAGGAATTTCCTAATAGAGCATATGCCACAGAAATTACTGACGATGGTGAAATTATTCATGAAGGATGTTGGATGACTGAAGCAGTACCAGGTCCTCAATACATTCCTTTGTTTAATATCTTTTTTGAACCAAATATTGTGGCTTCATATCCACATAAGGACTTTGGACCAGAAAAGAAAAGACACCCTGAGTTTAATCCTGAGGATTTAATATGAGAGAATTAATTTGTATCATATTATGGTGTCTAGCAATGGGAACTGCATTTTCGTATTCTCATGCTGCAGAAAAAAATAAATTATTAGTTTATCAATTTTCATTTGAAGTGCGTGTTGTAATATCAGACATACCTTGTCCCAATGGTCAAGGATGGCAAGCTGCTGCACAAAGAATAGATCGTGTTGCAATGCCAGCATGCTGGATACAAGACCCACACAACCCAGAAAACGTAAAGATTACTTGGCCTAGCGGCGATTTTTCTGTATTTGAACTTAAAAATTTTAAACCTTTTATTGAATAAATTATTGTACTTTAATTAGTACACGTGATATAATTACATTATGACAAATTTTTATACTTCTGTAGTTCAACATGGTAATTCATTGCTCGTGCGTGGTTATCGTGATGGACAACAATACAAAACAAAAGCTAACTTTAGCCCAACACTTTACATCAAAACAACAGACAACCGTCCATCAGAATGGAAAACTCTGGACGGTGTGCCTGTACATCCTATAAAACAAGAATCAATACGCTTATCCCGTGAATTTGTTGATCGTTATAAAGACGTAGAAGGATTCGAAGTCTTTGGTCAAACACAATATGTTTATCAATTCTTATCAGAATTCTGGCCAAAAGATATTAAATACGATACTGATCTAATTAAAGTTTTCTCAATTGATATTGAAACTGCCACTGAAAATGGATTTCCTAATATTGAACTTGCAAATGAAGAAATACTTCTTATTACCGTAAAAGATAACTACAATAAAAAGATTGCAACATTCGGCACAAAACCATATACAAATAATCGTGATGATGTTAAGTATATCTTGTGCAAAGATGAAACATCATTGCTTAAAGAATTTATTGTGTTTTGGCAAAACAATTATCCTGATGTACTTACTGGTTGGAACATATATGGTTTCGATATACCATATCTTGTTAATCGTATGAATCGTGTAGTTGGTGAATCAATGACAAATCGCTTATCACCATGGGGTATTATTCGTGATAAAAGTATTTACGCTAATGGTAATAGTATTAAATCTTATGACTTCATCGGGATATCTACTCTAGACTATCTTGATCTCTATAAAAAGTTTACATATCAAAACCAAGAATCATACCGTCTAGACTATATTGCTGAAGTAGAACTTGGCGAAAACAAACTTACAAATAACTTTGATACATTCAAAGAATTCTATACACAAGACTGGCAGCGATTCGTTGATTATAACATTCACGATACTGAATTGGTTGATCGTCTAGAAGATAAAATGAAACTCATTGAGTTAGTCTACACTCTAGCATTTCAATCTAAAATTAATTTCAATGATGTCTATTCACCTGTACGCATGTGGGATATGATCATCTATAATTATCTTAAAGATCATAAAATTATTATTCCAGTAAAAGATGGTGAATCAGAAAAACCAACTGCATTCGAAGGTGCGTATGTTAAAGAACCTCTTGTTGGTCAACATAAATGGGTTGCTTCATTTGATTTGAATTCTCTATATCCACATCTAATTATGCAATATAATATGTCACCCGAAACACTGACTGATACTAAAATTGATGTAAATGTAGAATCATTACTTGCTTCTACAGAAATAGATCGATCTAAAATTGTTGATCTTGCGGTGACTGCAAATGGATGGTGTTATCGAAAAGATGTTAAAGGTTTCTTACCTGCACTTATGGAAAAGATGTATTCAGATCGTTCTAAATTCAAAAAGCAGATGTTAAAAATAGAACAAGAATACGAAAAAACAAAAGACAAATCACTTATTAAAGAAATATCTCGATTACGCAATCTTCAAATGGCAATGAAAATTGCATTGAACTCAGCTTATGGTGCAGTCGGTAATCGATACTTCCGATACTACGATCTGCGTATTGCAGAAGGTATCACTTTATCCGGTCAGCTTTCCATTCGATGGATGGCTAATAAGCTTAATCAGTTTATGAACAAGACCTTAAAAACAGAAGATAAAGACTTTGTCATAGGTATCGACACCGACTCCATCTACTTATCACTTGAACATCTTGTTGAACAAACATGCAAAGGTAAATCAACCGAAGAAAAGATCCAGTATATGGATAAAGCATGTGAAAAGATTATCGAACCATTCATTGATAATGGTTACCAAGAACTTGCAAAATACATGAATGCGTATGATCAAAAGATGCAAATGAAACGTGAAGTACTTGCTGATAAAGCTATTTGGGTTGCTAAGAAACGATATATTCTTAATGTACATAATTCAGAAGGTGTACAATACGCTCAACCTAAAATCAAAGTATCAGGTTTAGAAATGGTAAAATCTTCTACACCATCTGTTGTTCGTACTAAACTACATGAATCATTAAAAGTAATCTTACATCAAGACCAAGCATCTCTCTATAAATTTGTTGCAGATTACAAAAAAGAATTCTTTAAATTGCCTGTCGAAGATATTGCATTTCCGCGATCAGTCAGTGCAATTAGAGAATACAGTGGATCAAATACGATCTACAGAAAAGGTACACCCATCCATGTTCGTGGTGCATTGCTTTACAATCACTACATTAAAGAATATGGATTAACCAAAAAATATCAACCTATTGGTAATGGTGATAAAATCAAGTTTGTCTATATTAAGAAAGGTAATCCATTTAACGAGAATGTAATTGCATTCCCTAGTGAATTACCTAAACAATTTGGCTTACATGATTTTGTTGATTATGACTTACAATTTGAAAAGGTATTCCTAGATGCAGTGCAAATCGTTGTTTCCCCTATTGGGTGGCATGCTGAAGAGCAAGCTAATCTTGAGTTGTTTTTTGGTTAGTAGTTGTTCAACCATAAATTTAACTAAAGAAGATGAGTATTATATTGATCCAAGTGCTGCTCAAATAAATGTATATGAATTTTAAACGAGATATATTAGAAAGTATTATTGATGTTGGTAGTGGATTTATATTATCTATTGCTATTCAGTTAATTACATTTCCGTGGTTTGGTCTACATCCTACAATATTTGATAGCTTTGGTATAGCACTTATATTCATGGTTGTTAGTATGACTAGATCTTCTCTATGGAGATTATATTTTAGGAAAAAAAGAATTGTACATTAAATTAGAAACAGGATATAATAATAAAATGAAAGTATGTGACATATGTAAAAAACCATTGGATCCTAAGTGTACCTGGATCCCGTGTCAGTTAGAAAAAGAAATTAATAGAGCTAAGAAGGAGAACAAATGAGTAAAGATTGGGTACAAGATATGGCAGTTATGCATGCGAAGTTTAATGTTAACCAAGCCGTAGAAAAGATGAGTCCTGAAGTATTAAAAGAATTCTTACAATTTAGAATTAACTTTTTACAAGAAGAACTTGATGAAATGAAGAAAGCAGATAATGCTGATGAAATAGTAGATGCTTTAATTGATCTGTGTGTTGTTGCAATCGGTACACTTGATCTATATAAAGTTAATTCATACTTAGCATGGGATCGTGTTTTCACAGCAAACATTGCAAAAGAAGTTGGCATTAAAGAAGAAAGACCTAACCCGCACGGTCTACCTGACCTTGTAAAACCTGAAGGATGGAAATCACCTACACATGAAGATAATGTTGGTTTACTTGAAAAAACATTCAATTGATAAAATAGAACTTTTATCATGGATTAGTGTTGTACTTATTCTATGGGGTGGGTATTGCACATCAGTTGATATTATACCATTGAACAAATGGTTATTATTATTTGGATCTTTTGGATGGACAATTGTTGGCTTAGCCTGGAAAAAGTCATCAATATGGGCATTTAATTTAATTACCGCAGTATTTTATATTAACGGATTATATAATGACTATTTTTAGCTATAATGATTTTGGTGATCACTATAAAGATGAATCATCAAAGCAAGGAGAATGGGGCGAAAGATATGTAATTGCATATCTTGAAAGTAAAGGATATCAAGTAATAAAAAATAAAAAACCATTTGGTCCATGGGATTTAATGGCTTTTAAATTTGATAACTTTGATGGTGGAAAAATAGGTGTCAAAACTATGGCAAGACGTGTTAAAGATAAAGAATTAAGAATTCCACTTGGCAAAACTGGCATCACCTTGCATAATATTAAAAGTGCAGACGCTTTATTTGTATTATTTAGAACTCCACCGGGAGGATTTCCAGATCCAGTATATTCTGGTAAATTAGTTCAAGTTAAAAAACATAAAAATTATGAAGTTAAAAATAATGAATATGTAATCCCGGCTGATGATAATATGTCAAATTTTGAAGTTTTACAAACATTACATGAACAAGAACTAAATGAACTTAATCAATTTAGGCCTGATAAAGACTATAAGAAATAATTATTGTACATTAAATTGATTATTTGTTATAATATAATTTTATCTGAGGAGATATTATGAAAGAATCATTGAAAGTATTACAGCAAGCAGCTGAAATACAAACCAAAAAGTCTAACGACTATCAAAATCCTAACTCTAGGATCCAACAAGCAGATTATTATCCACGCGGCTTTGCCTCTATTCTAGATGTTATGCATGCAAAAGTATTACGTATGCAATCAGTTTTAGAAGCTATGGAATCTGATAAAAGCTATAATCCAAACTTTGAATCACTTGAAGATTCATGCTTAGATCTTATTAATTACGCATCTTTTGGTGCAGCATATATCCGAGGCGGTATACCTGGCCAGAATCCTCAAAATGATTTTTTAAATCGACCAAGAAGGGATCTATTAGATGAGTAGAAATACATATGTTGGTAATATAAGAAATTCATTCTATCAAAAATTAGTTAAAGAAGAATATGTCACAGATAAAACTGGTGTAAAAACACTTGAGATTATGAATGCTTCTTTCATTGCTGATCATCCAGCAATTATTGGCACAGTTAATGAAGACTATGTAGAACGTGAACTTGCATGGTATAAATCACAATCACTTAATGTTAATGATATACCCGGCGAAACACCAGCAATCTGGAAATCAGTTGCTACAGAAGATGGTTATATTAATTCTAATTATGGTTGGTGTATTTGGTCTGATGAGAATCATAACCAATATACAAACGTACTTGATGAATTAAAAAAGAATCCAGATTCTCGTCGAGCTAATATGATCTATACTCGTCCAACAATGCATTCTGATTATAATCGAAATGGCATGTCAGATTTTATGTGTACAAACAATGTACAATATCTTATAAGAAACGGCGAACTTAATGCTCTTGTTTATATGAGATCTAATGATGCAGTCTTTGGTTATAAGAATGATTGGGCATGGCAAAAACATGTACTTGATTCTCTATGTAAAGAATTAAATGTACCAGCCGGACAAATCTATTGGAATGTATCTTCATTACATATCTATGAAAGACATTTTGGATTACTTAAAGATGCAATCTACAGATCATGAATAAATGGGCTAAACGATATATGGAAATGGCCGAGCAAATTGCGTCTTGGTCTAAAGATCCGAATACAAAAGTTGGTGCAGTTGTTGTTGGTACTAAAGGACAAATACTTGCACAAGGGTATAACGGATTTCCTCGTAAGATAAAAGATACACCTACACGGTTAAATAATCGTGATGAAAAATTGAAGTATGTTGTACATGCTGAAATGAATGCTATCTTTAATGCATCGTTAAACGGTGTATGTTTAGATGGAGCAACAATATTCATTCATGGTTTACCAATTTGCCATGAATGTGCTAAAGGCATAATACAAGTTGGTATTAAAAAGGCAGTTATACAAAAGCAATTTCCTGGCATGAAAGATGTATGGAAACAATCATGTAGTCTAGGTGTTAATATTCTACAAGAAGCTGGTATAGCTGTAATTGAGGTATAATATGAAAGAATGGCTATTTTGGGTTGCAGTGACGATTGGCATACTATATTTTATGGTTGTTGGTGCATCATTGCTTTTGAAATAATATAAGGAAATAACATGGGTATTTTAGATAAAATAAAAAAGAACACAACAATTAAAGACAGTGATATACTTAAAGAATCTAAGTTCTTCACTAAAAAGGATATGATTCCAACATCCATCCCTGCAATTAATATTGCATTAAGTGGTAAATTAGATGGTGGCTTAACACCAGGTCTAACGATGTGGGCAGGTCCTTCAAAACATTTTAAGACAGCTTTCAGTTTATTGATGGCAAAGTCTTATCTCGATAAGTATGAAGACGCGGCATTACTCTTTTACGATTCAGAATTTGGTACTCCTCAGTCTTATTTTGATTCATTTGGTATTGATGTAAGCCGCGTTTTACATACTCCTATTACTGATGTTGAACAATTAAAGTTTGATATTATGAAACAGCTTGAAGGTCTAGATCGTGGTGATCGATTAATGATTGTTATTGATTCAATCGGTAACCTAGCGTCTAAAAAAGAAGTTGAAGATGCACTTGATGGTAAATCAGTTGCTGATATGTCAAGAGCAAAACAAATTAAATCATTATTCAGAATGGTTACACCACACTTAACTCTTAAAGATATTCCAATGGTTGTTGTTAATCATACATATAAAACTATGGAACTCTATTCAAAAGATGTTGTAGGTGGTGGTACAGGTTCTTATTACTCAGCAGATAATATTTTTATTCTCGGCCGTCAACAAGACAAAGATGGTACAGAACTTCAAGGTTATAACTTTATTATTAATGTTGAGAAATCACGTTATGTTAGAGAAAAATCTAAGATTCCTATTTCAGTAAAATTTGATGGTGGTATTTCTAAATGGTCTGGTTTATTAGAAATGGCAATGGAAACCGGGCACGTAATTAAACCATCTGTTGGTTGGTATTCAAAAGTCAATGTGGAAACTGGTGAAGTAGAAGAAAAGAAATATCGTATTAAAGAAACTGATAAAAAAGATTTCTGGATGCCAGTAATTACCGATCCTACTTTCCAAGAAGCAATTAAGAAACGTTATCAAATTTCACATGGTAAAATAGTGACTGATGATGAAATTGATCAAGCTTTAGCAGAAATTCCAGATGATACAGAAGTTGAAGTATAATAAAGAACCATACGGTGATCATGAATATCTTTTAGAATTTATAGATCACAAATTTTCAGGCATACAGTTTGCGCTTGGTAAAGTACAACTATTAGAACAAGATGATAAATGTACTTTAAAATATAACTATGATATAATAGAAAATAATACAGAGTTAAGTATTAAGCATGAACTAAAACAAAGCTTTGAAAAATGTGTGGGTGATCTCGTCGTACAGATGATCGACGAAGGTCTTTTAAATAATAACTTAATTTACTACGGCGGTGTAGATGAGAATAGAACAAACAATATTAAGTAACTTACTTCATAATGAAGAGTATGCTAGAAAGGTTTTACCTTTTGTTAATAAGCGATACTTTTCAGAACGTAAAGAAGCAATAATCTTTGAAGAATATCAAAACTTCTTTGACAAATATAATAAACCGATTACGAAAGAAATCTTAGCCATTGAGGTTTCTAATCGTAAAGATCTTACTGATAAAGAATACAATGAGTTTTCTGATTATATCAATAAGATTGAAAGCGCCCCAACCAATACCGATTGGCTCTATAATGAAACAGAATCTTTTTGTAAAAAGAAAGCTGTGTATAATGCCATCCTAGACTCAATCGGTATTATTGATGGCAAAGATAAACAAAGATCTGAGGATGCAATTCCTTCTATGTTATCTGATGCTCTTGGCGTTTCCTTTGATAGTCATGTAGGTCACAACTATATTGATGATTCTGATTCTCGTTATGAGTTCTATCATCGAGTAGAAGAAAAGATTCGATTTGATCTTGACATGCTTAATAAGATTACAAAGGGTGGTTTATCTAAGAAAACTCTTAATGTTGTTCTTGCCGGTACTGGTGTCGGTAAATCTCTATTCATGTGTCATGCTGCAGCTGCCAATCTTATTGATAACAAAAATGTATTGTATATCACTATGGAAATGGCTGAAGAAAGAATTGCAGAACGTATTGATGCAAATCTACTTAACTTATCAATGGACGAACTCAAAGTTGTTGATAAGAATGTTTTTGATAATCGATTAGATAAAATCAAGCAGAAATCTCAAGGACGACTCATCATCAAAGAATATCCAACTGCCGGAGCCCATGCCGGCCATTTCAGAGCTTTGTTGGAAGAGTTGAAAATGAAACAAGAATTTAAGCCTGATATTATCTATATCGATTATCTTAATATCTGTAACTCTCAAAGATTGAGACAGGGTGCAAATGTTAATTCATATACATTTGTTAAAACAATTGCTGAAGAAATTCGTGGACTCGCCGTTGAGTATGCAGTACCAATTGTTAGTGCTACTCAAACCACAAGATCTGGGTTTACAAGCACAGATCCTGGACTTGAAGATACATCTGAATCTTTTGGTCTACCAGCAACTGTTGATTTAATGTTTGCACTTATCTCAACCGAAGAACTTGAAAACCTTGGCCAGATCATGGTCAAACAACTCAAGAATCGTTATGCAGACCCTTCTTATTATAAACGTTTTGTGATTGGTGTAGATCGATCTAAAATGAAACTCTATGATGTAGAAGTATCTGCTCAAGCCAATATATCAGATGCTGGTCAAGATGATACTCCGGTGTTTGATAATTCTACATTTGGGTCTAGAATGAAGACCGAAGGATTTAAATTCTAATATATCTGTTTATAAATATATTAATGCTCTAATTGTTACAATTCTGTTACAAAATAATTGTGTACATTAATTGCACTTTATTATATAATATAATTATAGAGAGATTATGTTAAAATTTAAACAATATATAAATGAAGTAAATAAAGAATTCAAAGATAACGGATTAACAATCTTTGACATTGATGATACTTTATTTCATACTACTGCTAAAATTGCTGTTATGAAAGACAGCAAAAAGGTTAAAGAGTTAACCAATCAGCAGTTCAATACTTATAAACTTAAAGCGGGCGAAAAGTTTGATTTCAAACAATTCAAAGATGCTGATAAGTTCTATAAAGAATCTCAACCAATTGAAAAAATGCTTAATAAAGCAAAAGCAATTATTAAGAATGTAGGTAAAAAACCTGGTTCTAGAATAGTTATTATCACAGCTAGAAATGATTTCAATAACAAACAAAAATTCTTAAAAACTTTCACAGATCACGGTTTAGATATGAGAAAGATCAGAGTTGAAAGAGCTGGTAAAATCAATGATGTTTCAAATGTAGCTCTTAAAAAAGTTGTTATCATTAGAAACTATCTCAATACCGGTAACTTCAAAAGAGCAAGACTCTTTGATGATTCAATGGCTAACTTAAGAGCCTTCTTACAAATGAAAAGAGAATTCCCACAAGTAACATTCGAAGCATACTTTGCTAAACCTGATGGATCAGTAAAGGTTGTTAAATAATGGCATATGATTTCTTTCCAAAATCAAAAGATGAAATTCAAAGAAAATTAGGCAATTGGTCTGAATCACAAAAAGAAGACGCAATGCGGTTATTTGATTTACTTAAATCAGATCTAGATGAACCAATTAATATTGATGTTTCTAAAAAGAGTCTTATTAATGTATCAAGACAATTGCAAGGTAAATACACAATCCTTCAAATATCTGCAAATGCCAAATTAAAACATATTAAAGTTAAATTTGGTAATGGATCTTCAGGTAATCGTGGTTCAAATAACAGAGGTAATTTGTTTGAAACACAATTTGCTGAAGCGCTATTACAATGGTGGGCCGGAGAAACACCGGGAGATAAAGTAATTTTAGATGCTATTGAAGATTTAGATAAAACATATAATCTTCGTAAAAATAAAACATTTAAAGTTGATATAGTTGGTGGAGAAAATACAAGACGACCATTAGTATTTGGTAGTGATATTGTATTAAGTAACCCTAAAGGCCAAGGATACGATGTTGGTGAATCTCTTACAGATATTACACTAACTCTTGATAATAAGAAAAAGATATTTTTAAGTTTAAAACTTGGATCAACCACAACATTTTTTAATGTTGGTGTAAAAACTATATTACCTGATGCTGATATTAAAGCGGGTAATTTAAAAAATAAAAATGGAAAAGCATTATTAAGTCTATTTGGAATTAAAGAAGACTTATTCTGCGATGTATTCAATGGTAAACTAAAACAACAAGTAACCGAAACACCAAGAGTAGACATAAATAAAATAACAAAACTATTATCATCTGGCATTGGTCATAACTACCACGTTATTCATAGATTTCCAAGTAAGATATTAAGTAAAAATATGGATAAAAGCGCTATGCTTAAAGCAGCAACTGTAAAAGGCGGAGTTAAAGTTTATTATGGTGGTAAAACAGGAACAGGTAAAAGGATTAACGTAGAGTTCCGATCTGGAACTTACGTATTTAGTATTAATATAAGGGACACTCAAGGCGGTAATGGTTATCCTACTCGAATGATGTGTGATTTCAAATATGCTTAATTTAAAAGGTTACATAACAGAATCAAAGAATGTTCATATGGAACATTTAGAAGATCTTGTATTTAATGAAGGTGTTAATGGCACACGTAAGGCTATTAACTTTTTACAAGACTTAAGGAATATGCTAGCCGGTAATAGCAAATCAAAAATTATATCAACAGTAAAATGGGATGGTGCTCCTGCAATTTTTGCTGGTATAGATCCTCGAGATGGTAAGTTCTTTGTTGCTAAGAAAGGTGTATTCAATAAAG
>Ga0222715_10004025_pt1 | contig 12941 bp, 6 predicted proteins | sample C33_9DmetaG_FD_165056 | JGI IMG/M metagenome (GOLD analysis project Ga0222715, IMG submission 165056) | Estuarine water microbial communities from San Francisco Bay, California, United States - C33_9D | ecosystem: Environmental > Aquatic > Marine > Unclassified | place: USA: California...
AAAATTGAAGGTAGTAAGAATGCTCTTGTTACTCTTCATGGATGGCTTCGAATTATTCCTGCAGAAATATGTAGCTTATATAAGATTGTAAATGGTCATCCAAGTCTTATTAATCAGTATCCAGAACTCAAGGGGAAGGATCCACAACTACGTTGGTGGGCTGATAGAGATAAATATGATAAGTGGTATGGGTCAGTTGTACATGATGTTGTAGCAGAAGTAGATGCAGGTCAAATACATGCAGTCAATAAACGACAGCTTACATCATACGAAGAGATGGATTGCAATCCGTTTGATCTATTCCGTCAGACGTCTCTCAATTCCTGGTTAAAGTATTTCGTCAAGTTCCCAATTAGATAAAATGTATACATATCGATTAGTTTATGTTTTAGCTACTCAGAATGGTCCTGGTTGGGATCTTATTTGTGACCAAGAATTTGCAAATAGACCAGCAGTAAGAGATTATATAGAAGAACATAAAGACAGCTTCACAGAAGATGTTTATATTCTCCGTAAGGAAGTATCTTACTTTTACGATCAAAAGGTATTTGATATTACTGCTGAATAGTATATAATTAAGTATGATTGTTTCGTTTACTGGAGCTCAGAGTACGGGTAAGACTACTCTACTTAACTTGATTGGAGATTTAAATCCTTATCTCGATTCTGTAGATGAAGTAACTAGACGCATTAAGCGTGAGTTTGATTTACCTATTAATGAAGATGGTAGTGATGTAACTCAGTCTATGATTATGGCTGATCATATTGCTAATGTATATCGTAAGTATGATAGTGATGTTATATTAGATAGATGTGCAATGGATGGTGTTGTATATACACATTGGTTGTATAATACTGGTAAGGTTAGTAAGTCTGTATTGAAGTGGGCTCAGACGATCTATCAGGAGCTTATTAGTAACTATGATGTAATTTTCTATACTAGTCCTGATGATGTACCATTGGTTGATGATGGTGAGCGTTCTGTCAATATGGATTTTAGGGATGATATTTTAACTCTGTTTGATGATTATATAAGTGGATTAATTATATCAGGAGAAGCAGATAACATCTATACAGTCAAAGGTACTGTTGAAGAAAGAATGACTTTTATTAAAAAAGTGCTTGAAGATAAAGGATTAGATATTAAAATAAGATAAAGCTATGGCGTTACAAGAATTAGATAACAGTAATATTAGTAAGCACCTAGGTCAGACATCGAAGTATAAAGCTACGTATGACCCAGAGTTACTTGTAAGAGAGCCCCGACAGTCCAACCGCACACATCTTGATCTTCAAGATGATGATCTTCCATTTGAAGGTGGTGATACATGGAATGCATATGAAGTATCAGGTTTGACTCATAATGGTCTTCCTGTATGTGGTGTAGGTAAGATTTTTATCCCATGTAATGGTAAGTATATTGTAGAGTCTAAGTCACTTAAACTTTACTTTAACTCCTTTAATATGAGTAAGCTTGGTGATACATCAGCTGAAGTACGTGAGGAGATTGCAAAACGTGCTCAAGTAGATCTATCCAAGCTTTTAGAAGTTAATGTTGAGGTTAAGGTATTCTCTAATAAAGAGATGCTTGATGCAGAAGTTACTCCAAAGCAAGAGTGGGGTCATGGTGATACAGAATTTATTACTCTTGAAGATGTTTACCCTGTTGAAGATATTGAGTTTACTGTCTATCAAGAAGATCCAAGTCTCCTTAAGGTAGTTGAGAATCCAATTGCAGATCAAGTTGTACGTTATCATAGTGCACTACTTAAGTCTAACTGTCGTGTTACCTCACAGCCTGATTGGGGTGATGTATACATTGAGTTTAAAAGTGATAAGGCTGTTGATCCAGTATCACTTGTTAAGTATATTGTATCCTTCCGTGATGAGTGTCACTTCCATGAAGAGATTTGCGAGGCATTAACTAAGCGTCTTATAGATGTGCTTAACCCAGATCAGTTAACTGTTCGTTGTCTATATGCTCGTCGTGGTGGTATCGATATTAACCCAGAGCGTTACCTTGCTGGTTCAGATCATCACACATCTTTGAATGATGTTTCTATTCCGTTTATTAAGACTCCAAAGCAGTAATATTAGTAAATAATAAATATCAGTAAAAGTCTATACTTAGGTATAGGCTTTTCTACTTTATGGTATAAATATGTATATATGACGACACTGTTTAACGAAGAGGTAAAATCAACCTCAACTAATTCAGCGCATAACACTCTCTATGTTGAATCCTTTGAAGAGGCTTTCTTCGGTGTATATACGTTCGAATTAAATGGTAGTGCCCTTATTGCAGAGGAAGTAGCTAAATACGAAGGTGATCCTGTCGTAACTATCCCTGTAGTAACAGATGGCAATAAGTACGAGGCTCCTTTTATTCTTAAGAAAGGTGTACAGCGTGTTGAGTTTAATACATCAAATACTGTTTTTGTTGAGAAGGTTATTGAAGAGCCAGATCTTAATACAGTTGTTGAGACTGTTAAGCAGAATGTTGGTGAAAATAACAATGTTAATATTACATATAATGTTGATAAAGATGATATTGTTAAAGAGCTTAAAGAGTCGCTAGAGACAGATAGAGTATCAATTGTTGAATCGCTTCGTGCTGAGAATAGTAATACGGTAGAACAGATTGAGAATATTAGAGATAGTATTTTTATTGAGTTCGCAACAAACAGTGAAAATTATAGAGAGAAAGAATCTAAGGAGCTCAAGACATATATTGAGAATAAGCTTAATGAGATTTGTCATGAGAATAATATTTTAATTGAATCTAGTCTCCAGGGTGATGCAAAGTTTGCATCTGAGAGAGACATTAACAGGGCGTTGAGTCGTGTTGGTTCTGTTAAGAAAGAGCTTGCAGATAGTAAAGCAGAGATTGCAAAGACGATTGCAATTGCAGAGGAAAGAATTAAAAAGCATTACGATGTAAAGATTCAGCAGGTAGAAGAAGCTGCTGTTAATAATATTCGTAAAAATGAGATTTTAGAAGTTGTTAAAGATAGTAAGGCAAAGATCCTTGCTGAACTTAATAACTCACATGGACTAAAGAAACAGCTACGTCATATCGCTGAAGAAGCTTCTAAAGGTCAATATGATCCTGTTTCAAGTAAGCGCTTTCAAGAAGAGCTTAAGAGAGATATAGCACGTAGCTTCTCTAATGAGATGCAGCAGATCAAAAGAATGGTCGCATCTTATGGAGGTGGTGGTGGTACAAATGCTGTTCAATATGCTCGTGGTGGTGTAATGCATGGTAACCTTAATGTTGAAGGTACTATTCTATCTGGTGGAACTGATATATCATCTCTATTTGGATCTGGAGGTGGAGGCGGTGGTAGCAATCTTGAAATTTTAGATGAAGGTAGTACATTAACTAATACAGCATCCGCAATTAACTTTGTTGGTGCAGGTGTTACAGCTACTAATGCTGGCGCTGTTCAGACAATTACTATTACTGGTGGTGGTGGAGGTAGTGGTTCTGATGTTAGTGCTCTTTCTGCTAATTGGGAAAATACATACACGACAGTTGCTACTAGTTCCGCTGATTGGGAAGGTACATACACAACAGTTTCTACTAACTCTGCAGCATGGGCAGGTGTTACAGCTGTTACCGGTGGAGATGGTATTGACTCTTCAGGAGGTCTTACACCAGAGATTACAGTTGACTCTACAGTTGTTAGAACAAGTGGTGATCAGACAATTGGTGGTGAAAAGACATTTACAGGTAATACAACTATTCAAGGTAACCTTTCCGTACAAGGTGATCTTACCTCAATAGATACTAAAGTTTCTGTTACATCAGCCTTATCAGTTACTAACCATGGAACAGGTCCTGCTATCTATGCAGAACAGACTGGTGTTTCTGAACCTATTGCAAAGTTTGTTGATACTGAAGGTGGCTCGATTATATTTGGTGATACTGGTAATGTTGGTATTGGAATTGTTGGAGATGTACCAGGTGAAAAACTTACTGTTAGTGGTAACATTAGTGCTGATGGTCAAGTTAGAGCTACTAGCTTTTATACTGAAGGTTATACAAATACATCAGCACTTGACTTTAATATAGCTACAGCAAACGTTACTGTATCTGCTGGTCAGATGGCATGGAATCCGATTGACTTTACTCTTGATTTAGGAGTTAATGATAACGTTACTCTACAGCTTGGTCAAGAGCAACTAATGCACGTTAAGGGTGGTACTAACGAGACCCTTAGAGATGGTATGGTTCTCTACGCTGGTGGTACAGTTGGTGGCTCTGATCTTATTGCAGTTTCAGCATACTCCGCGGACCCTACATTTACCGATCATATATACATGATTGGGTTAGCTACTGAGGACCTTACTGGTGGTGTTGAAGGATTCGCTACAACATTCGGAAGTGTTCGTGGAATTAATAGTAATGAATATTCTTCTGGTGGTATTCGTGAAGATGGTACACCATCTTGGATTGTTGGACAGGTTCTATATCCATCACAATCACTCTCAGCGAGAGGTACATTAACTACTATTGCCCCTATAGCACCTGCTCCTTCGCATCCTATTGCATGGGTTACAAAAGCGCCAGCAGCAACTAATGTTACTGTAACCGTTCGTGCAAATGGTGCACATGGTGAAGAACTAGATGGGCTTCACGATGTTAAGGTAGATACCCTTGAGGGTAATGATCTGCTTTCATATAATAATACACTTAGTGTTTGGGAGAACACGTCAGATATTGTAACTCAATCAGTTAGCGCGATTGGTGATGTAAATGGTGCAAATATTGAGACTCTTACTAATAATGTTAGTGCATTGTATTCATACCTCATTCAGAACTTTGATTCAAATCAAATTACAACAGCTACAGACATTAACGATTTTGTTACTAGCTTTCCGAAGACCGGTCTTACTACTGGTGATGTAGTTACAATATCTGCAACAAATACAGCATACATCCTAGGTGATAATGATGGATCTGCGTTAACAGATTGGTTAGAGGTTAATCTCAAGCCTAACTTTTTATTCTATAGACAAGGTATAGCTGACTACTCAGTTCTAGATACATTACCTTTATCTGGTTCTAATAGTACAAAGTATATTGTTGAAGTTCAGGATAAATCAGATGGTGCTGTATTCTATGGTGAGGTTAATGTTGTATCAGATGGTAATATTGCAGTTGCTTCTGAATATGGTCTCAATCATACAACACTATTTCCATTCGTTGAATTTGGTGCTGAGGTTGTAAGTGGTACTCATATCCAACTATCAGCTGTTGCTCTAGACGGTAAAGACATGACAAACTTTGTATTCAGAGGTAATAGAAGCAACTTATTTGGATAATCTACATAAAGTTTCAATGTAAGTTGCATTCGTACTATAAATAATAGTATGGCACTTAATACAGATTTTAGGGTAAAGAATAGTCTTTACGTCGGTAGTAGCGCATGTTTTGTAGGTCAAACAGATACACCTACAATTCTATCCGCTGGAGTCGAACTCTTTGATATATTCCTACAGGAGGGTGAAGCTAGTAATCAAGAACTACTATCCGGAGGAACGGCCATTTCGCCATTTTCTTATGATGGATCGACAGTTACTGAAATTTCGCTTAATTCAACATGTAATACTAATTGGAACCAAGCATATGACTGGTGTGTAGCTAATTCAGCTACTGTACTCTCAGCTGCTGAGTATGTTGCAAATAATGGAGGTTCTGCAATTGATAGCATTGTTGAAGGTGCCTCACAGGGTCAAATTGCCATTGATGATGTTAGCGGATCTGGACCAACACAAGTTGATGTAAATGGTTTACAAACAGGCGACTCACCTGCTTTCGGAGGAGTCACCGCCGGTGCCGTTACAGTTGGTACAGCTGTTGATAATACAATATCTACATGTAGTGGTGGTCTTACAATAGACTCAACTACTGGTGAAACTACAATTGCCGATAATCTAACCGTAACAGGTACAGTCCAATTTGATGGTGTTACTACTGGAACATCCAATACAGTTGTTGTTAGCTCTGGTGGTAATCTTGCAACAGACGAGATTGACTCTAAGGTATGGGATGGATCACTCATTGATGGTTCTGGTACAACTGGACAAATTTCAAAATTCTCAGCATCAGGCACATTAACAGATAGTGGTATTACAGAAGATGCCAATGGAATTCAAATTACAGGTGGCTTAAGTGCTACTGGTACACTTTCCGGTGATGGTTCTGGTTTAACAGGTGTTACTGCTACACCATCCTTCCCAACAGTTGGTACATCAGATCTTAATTCAGTTGATAAAATCTTTGTTAATGATGGTGCTTCTTGCGAAACTGCTTGTAACAAGCACATTACATATAGTAACTTTCTCAGAGACCTATCTGGTACCGGTTTTGATGTCGAAGGTGATGATTCACTTTCCCTTAAAAATGCTTCAGGCTTAACTGACAATTCTATCTCGAAGTGGAATTCTACTGACGGGATGTATACAGATTCTATTATACAAGAGACTGCTCTTGGTAATATTACAATTGCAGGTGGTACGACTATTACTGGTAACCTCTCAGTTCAAGGTGATTTAACATGCATTGATACTTTAATTCAAACAACCTCAGCAGTATGTATTGAAAATGCTGGAACCGGTCCTGCTCTTTATGCAGAACAGACTGGCGTTTCACAACCAATAGCACAATTTGTTGATACAGAAGGTGGCCAGGTTGTAATTAGTGATGGTGGTAATGTTGGTATTGGTACGATTGGTACTGCTCCTGCAGAAGCTCTTACTGTTAGTGGTAACATTAGTGCTAATGGTGATATCACAATTGATGGTACAACAAACCTACTCGGAGCTGTTTGCATGGCTCTTGGAGCTGGTACTGATGACTCAGTAGTTATTAATACTGCATCCGGACTTGCAACAGATGAAATTGATAGTAAGGTATGGGGTACAACACTCGTTGATTATAGTACCTCAACTATAACAACAGTTCCAATCTTCTGCGATGGGACAGGTACAATTGGTGATTCATCCATTACTGATAGTGGTTCACTTGTTACTATTGACTCTGATACAAAGATTAACGATGGTCATGCATTCCAAATATATGCCGGTAATGGTACGAACTACACAGAACAAGGTACATTTACAGCAGTAGTATCTGGTGGAGATGGTTATAACTTACCAACATTCCCGAAAGCAAATCTTAGACAAGTTAAATATGAAGTCACACTCGTTAATGGTGTTAATGTAACATCATTCGAAGTTAATGCCGTTTATAACGGTACAGATCCATGCGGTACAACGTACGCAATTGTTGATGCACAAGCTGCTTCACAACTTGCAGACATTGAAATCTCAGCAGCAGGTTCAACAATTGACTTAGATATTACTTCAGCAGCAGGTTCAACGACAGCGATTGTTCATGGAACTGCTCTATATTAATACATAGAAAATAAAACAAATAAAGTGCCGAAAGCCTGGGGGTTCCCCAGGCTTTCCTATTAAATAAGTATAGTAACCGGGGGAAAGTGATCCTGTATTATGGCATTATTAAATAACGATTTTAAAATTAAAAATGGGCTGACTGTTAATACAACAGTTTCAGCAGGTGGTATAGTTGAAGCAGATGCATTCTGTAAACATGATGGTACATCTAGTGAGTTTCTTAAAGCTGACGGTAGTGTTGATTCATCTGTATATACAACATGTCTAGGTGATATCACAGCGGTTACAGCAGAAGGTGCACTTTCAGGAGGAGGAGTTGCAGGAGATATTACAATTGGTTTAGATGCTGCTGCAGCTGCTAATTTCGATCAAAGTGGATGTGCAGGTATATTATGTGTAGGCGATATTACAGAAGTAACTACTGGTGTATATTTAACCGGTGGTGGTGCGAGTGGTAGTGTAGAGATTGGTATTGATAGTGCTTGTACAGCAGCATGGGATGCTGCAGTTGCTGGTGGTGTTCAAACTCTTTCAGCTGGGGATGGATTACTTGATAATGGTACAGCTACTGACCCTAACATTGCTGTTGACTCAACTGTTGTTCGAACAATAGGTGATCAGACAATTAGTGGTGTTAAAGAGTTTACTAGTGACTTATGCGTTAATGGTGCAACAGATACTGATCTTGTTGTAGTTGATGTATCAGCTGATAATGTTGGTATTGGTACAGCTACTCCTGGTGAGAAGCTTGAGGTTGTCGGTAATGTTGAAGCTACAGAATTTATTGGTGACTTAAGAGGTGCAGTTCAATTCAAAGCTGAAGCTGGTGAGAATATTGCAATTGGTGAGGCAGTTTATATTTCAGGCATTAGTGGTGCTACAACAGTAGTTTCTCTTGCAGATGCAGATGCTGTTGGTGAGTATCCAGCCTTTGGTATTGCTTCTGAAACTGCTACATCTGGTAACCCAGTAACAATCGTTCAATTTGGTCAACTAGCAGGTCTTAATACTGATCTATGGGGAACAGAAGGTACAGAACTTTATATCGGTACAACAGCTGGTCAATTAGTTAGTGCTGCTCCAACAGGTGAAGGTGCCTCCCTTCAGAAGATTGCAAAGATTACTAGAGCAGATAACGCTGCTGGTTCAATTACAATCATGGGTGCTGGTCGTTCAAACGCCGTACCTAACCTTGATACTGGTAACATTTTTATTGGTGATGGATCTAACACGTCAACGACTGCTTCATTTGATGCTTGTCTTTGTGCTACAGCTGATACTAGATATACACAAGGTGTTACAACTACTGGTGATTATCTTACAGGTGGTGGTACTACAGGAACATTTAACATTGGTATTGACAGTGCTTGTGCTGCAGCATGGGATGCTGCTGCTGCAGGTGGTATAACAGAAGTCACAACAACATCACTCCTATCTGGTGGTGGTAGTAGTGGTAGTGTTGAAGTTGGTATTGATAGTGGTGCTCTTACATATCTTGATCAGAGTGCTTGTACTGGTCTTAATTGCATAGGTGATGTTACCAATGTAACTAATACAGCAGGTCTTTCTACAAGTGGTACAAGTGGTAATATTTGTATTGGTTTAGATGCAACAACAGCAGCTTCACTCAACCAAGCTGGTTGCCTAGGTATTAATTGCATAGGTACAGTTACACCTTCTTCAACAGATACATTTACAAACAAGTCTGGTAGTAATAGTCAATGGACAAATGATGAGAATTATACAACATGCTTAGGTACTACTACACCTTCTAACAGCCAAACCTTTACAAACAAGACTGGTAGCAACTCTCAATGGACAAACGATGAGAATTATACAACATGCTTAGGTGACATTACTGGAGTAACTGATACAGCCGGTCTATCAACAAGTGGTACAAGTGGTACTATTTGTATTGGTATTGATGCAGCAACAGCTGCTAACTTCGACCAAAGTGGTTGCGCTGGTTTAGGATGTGTTGGTACAGTTACACCTTCTTCAACAGATACATTTACAAACAAAAGTGGTAGCAACTCTCAATGGACAAACGATGAGAATTATTCTACAACAACAGGAACAGTAACAACAGCTGGTGATGGTTTATCTGGTACTTCAACTACAATCGGATTAGATGCTTCAACAGCAGCAAGTCTTAACCAAGCTGGTTGCCTAGGTATTAATTGTGTTGGTACAGTTACAACAGTAACAGGTGGTGATGGTATTGACTCTACTGGTGGTGCTACACCTTCAATTGCTGTTGACTCTACTGTTGCAAGAACAGATGTTGCAGAGACATTTACTGACAATGTTACAATTCAGGGTAACCTAACTGTTGATGGTGATCTTACATGTATTAATACTGTTATTGAAACTACATCTGCTGTATCAATTACTAACCATGGTACTGGACCAGCGCTTGATGTTAATCAGAAAGGTTCTAATGACATTGTTGACTTCCAAGATGATGGTGTTTCAGTTTTTTATATTGAAGATGGTGGTAATGTTGGTATTGGTGAAACAAATCCAGATAGTAAATTAACAGTAGCTGGTACTTTAAGTGCTCAAAGCTCTGTTACTGCTGAGAGTTTTGTTAAAAGAGGTGGTACATCAAGTCAGTTCTTGAAAGCTGATGGTACTGTTGATAGTGCTACATATACAACATGCATAGGTGATATAACAGGTGTTACTGATACAGCAGGTTTATCTACAAGCGGTACAAGTGGTGACATATGCATAGGTATTGATGCAGCAACAGCTGCTAACTTTGATCAAAGTGGATGTGCAGGTATATTATGTATTGGTACAGTTACACCTTCTTCAGCAGATACATTTACAAACAAGTCTGGTAGTAATAGTCAATGGACAAATGATGAGAATTATACAACATGCTTAGGCGACATTACAGGTGTTACTGATACAGCTGGTCTATCAACAAGTGGTACAAGTGGTAATATTTGTATTGGTATTGACGCTACGACAGCCGCTAACTTCGACCAAAGTGGGTGTGCTGGTTTAGATTGTATAGGTACAACTACATCTTCAAACAGCCAAACCTTTACTAACAAAAGCGGTAGTAATAGCCAATGGACAAACGATGAAGGCTATACAACAAATACTGGTACAATAACAACAGCAGGTACTTTACTATCTGGTGATGCAACAACAATAGGTATTGACAGTGGTGCCCTTGGATACCTAGATCAATCAGGTTGTGCTGGTTTACTTTGCATAGGAGATGTAACTAATGTTACTAATACAGCTGGTCTTTCTACAAGTGGAACAAGTGGTAGTATATGCATTGGTCTTGATGCTTCAACAGCAGCTTCACTCAACCAAGCTGGTTGCCTAGGTATTAATTGCATAGGTACAGTTACACCTTCTTCAGCAGATACATTTACTAATAAGAGCGGTAGTAATAGCCAATGGACAAACGATGAGAACTATTCTACAACAACAGGAACAGTAACAACAGCTGGTGCTGGTTTATCTGGTACTTCAACTACAATTGGATTAGATGCTACTACAGCAGCAAGTCTTGACCAAAGTGGTTGCGCTGGTTTACTTTGCATAGGAGATGTAACTAATATAACTAATACAGCCGGTCTATCAACAAGTGGTACTTCAGGTAATATATGCATTGGATTAGATGCTACTACAGCAGCAAGTCTAGACCAAAGTGGTTGTGCAGGTATATTATGTGTTGGTGATGTTGAAGGAGTAACAACAGGAGTTTATTTAACAGGTGGTGGTACTACTGGTACATTTGAAATTGGTATTGACAGTGCATGCACAGCAGCATGGGATTCAGCAGTTGCAGGTGGTATAACAGAAGTAACAACAAGTTCATTACTCTCCGGAGGTGGTAGTAGTGGTTCAGTTGAGGTTGGTATAGACAGTGATGCTCTTAACTATCTTAATCAGAGTACTTGTCCAGGTATTTGCTGTGAAGGTACAGTTACATCAGTCGGTGTTTCTGATGGATTGGAAACAACCGGAGGCAATTCACCTACCTTGGGAATAGCAACAGCATGTAATACTAAGTGGGATCAAAGCGGATGTGCAGGTATATTATGTGTAGGTGATGTTACAGCTGTAACTACTGGTGTATATTTAACCGGTGGTGGTCTTGCAGGTGATCTTGAAATTGGTATTGATAGTGCTTGCACAGCAGCATGGGATTCAGCAGTTGCTGGTGGTATAACTGAAGTTACAACAAGCTCTCTGCTATCTGGTGGTGGTAGTAGTGGTTCAGTTGAAGTTGGTATAAACAGTGGTGCTCTTACATATCTAGATCAAAGTGGTTGTGCAGGACTTCTGTGTGTAGGTGACATTACACAAGTAACAGCTACAACATTACTATCTGGTACAGCATTTGCAGGGGATGCACAGATTGGTATTGACTCAGGTGCATTAGCTTATCTAGATCAAAGTGGTTGTGCAGGAATTCTTTGCACTGGTACAACTACATCTTCAAACAGCCAAACCTTTACAAACAAGTCTGGTAGTAACAATCAATGGACAAATGATGCAGGTTATACATCAAATGCTGGTACAGTTACAACAGCTGGTACTTTACTTTCCGGTGATGGAACAACAATAGGTATTGACAGTGGTTCATTAGGTTATCTTGATCAAAGTGGTTGTGCTGGTTTACTCTGCATAGGAGATGTAACTAATATAACTAATACAGCAGGCCTTTCTACAAGTGGTACAAGTGGTAATATTTGTATTGGTCTTGATGCATCAACAGCAGCAAGTCTAGATCAAAGTGGTTGTGCAGGTATATTATGTGTTGGTACAGTTACAACAGTTACTGGTGGAGATGGTATTAGCTCAACTGGTGGTACTACACCTGATATTGCAGTTGATGGTACAGTTGTAAGAACAACTGGTGCTCAAGTCGTTTGTGGTGTTAAACACTTTACAAATAATGCAATCTTCCCTTCCTTAAGTTCTACAGGAACAATTCAAGCTAACTGCTTCATTACAGGAGCGTTCATGGAGGCCAACGTTGATGTTGATAAGATACACTCTCGAGGTACTGTTCTAGAGCTTAACTCATGCGGTTGTGTTGTTGAATCTACACATCCAAATAGTACAATGGTATTTGGTGTTGCAGCTGGAAACGATGAAGCTCCTGTTGTAATGGGTGCTGAGCCAATATGCATTACAGGTAATATCTGCATTGGTGATTATATCACAACATCAGATGTCCCAGGTCATGGAAAGCGATCAACTCAATCATATCCTTATGGTACGATTATCGCACAAGCAATGGAAGAAGGTTCAGGAGAATCACACGCTATTAAAGCGATGATTCGTAAAATGTAAAACGTTAATACTTATTATATAAAATAATGTCAGAAATCAAGATTTGTTCAGATGCTAGCGGTTGCTTCTTAGGAGGCTTAAGTGCAACGCAGACTATTCTCTCCGAAAAACAAATGAGAGGATGCGCTTTTGTTAAAGATGGTGGTACAAGCATTCAGTTTTTAAAGGCAGACGGTAGTGTAGAT
>Ga0222715_10004027_pt1 | contig 12941 bp, 6 predicted proteins | sample C33_9DmetaG_FD_165056 | JGI IMG/M metagenome (GOLD analysis project Ga0222715, IMG submission 165056) | Estuarine water microbial communities from San Francisco Bay, California, United States - C33_9D | ecosystem: Environmental > Aquatic > Marine > Unclassified | place: USA: California...
TTTGAGAAGTGGTATGTTAAAAATGGGCTCATTTTTTCGAGGTCAAAAGCGCAGATGCCCCCTCCCCCTTCCTTCCTTCAAACAACTCTCCTCCTGGATTAGCTGTAAAAAAAATAATTAATACGTAAAAGTAATTAGCAATATAGTAAACATCATCAAGTATGGATTTTTCCCCGTCAACCCCCACTCAAATTAAAAATCCTCTTGTTACTCCTTGGGCACCGTCTAAAATGCCCACCCAGTCGGTGTCAGTAGATGGAGGACAGAGCAGCAATGATTCCAAAGTGAAGCGCCGTCTCTCCTTTAGTTGAGAAGGGGACATCCTTGTCTTCACCACCGGCTGAAAAGCCACTTTTTCTTTCTAGAAAAAATAAAGGGCAAAACGTGGGGCGACGGAGTCTGCCCTCCCTCCCTAGAGAGAGATATTTTAGACTCAGAGTCAGCGCGGAATTCAGACAGGCTCATCTGGCTTCCGCGCAGACGCAGGCTCGGCGGCAGAGACAGGGGCCGGCGCGGGTGGGGTCCCAGACGCAGGCGAAGGCTCGGCGGCAGAGGCAGACGCAGGCTCGGCGGCAGGGGACGCCGCGCTAGAGATTGGCCGCATCAAGTTGTAGTTGGGATCGCCCATGTCGTCGAACGCGAACGTGGCGGCGGCGGTCGGGCCTGGGGACCCCGGCAGCGCCGGCGCTGCCGTGGACGGGTCTGGGGACCCCGGCAGCGCCGGCGCTGCCGCGGACGGGCCTGGGGGCCCCGGCGGCGCCGGCGCTGCCGCGGACGGGCCTGGGGGCCCCGGCAGCGCCGGCGCGGGCTCAACAACAGGAGCCGGAGCTGGAGCCACGGCGATGGTGTCGTCGCGGCAGGCGTAGACGGCCGTGTTGGCGTCGTAGACGGCCGTGTTGGCGTTAGCGTGAGAGCTGCTCATCGTGAGCATCTGTGAAACTTTTTTTACATTTTTTGTAGTTTTTTGACATTTTAGGTTCAAGATCGTGACCTTTGTAGACAGATAATCATTACAGAAAAAATAAAGGGCAAAACGTGGGGTGACGGAGTCTGCCCTCCCTCCCTAGAGAGAGATATTTTAGACTCAGAGTCAGCGCGGAATTCAGACAGGCTCATCTGGCTTCCGCGCAGACGCAGGCTCGGCGGCAGAGACAGGGGCCGGCGCGGGCGGGGTCCCAGACGCAGGCGAAGACTGGTGGACGAGCCTCTAAGCAGAGGATCATTCCAGGAGTCGGCAGTCCGGGAGAACGCAGATGATCATTGCCAACAAGGAGGTGATATATTTCCTCTCAGGTTCAAGGCCGTCATCTGCTTTTCTCTCGGAGGCGCGCACTCCATTCAAGATGGCAATGAGCATTTCGTAAGTATCTACCCATTCTGGGCTCGCTGCAGGAAATCTCACTTTGGGCTTGCGCCTGTCAATTGCCCCAATGCGGTAAATACGGAGACGGGCAATCAAGAATTGCAGCATCTCTCTGAGTTCGCGATCGAGGGAGAGGTCTTGGACGAAGGCGTCGAGCAAACATCCAAGGTCTGCCCACTGCTGGTTTGTGGCCTGATCCGGCGGGGCTCTGATGAAGACGGGGATGCTGGTGAGGCATTTCAACAAAGAGGGGTCGCCGGTTGCGGGCGAGGTGGTAGATAGGACACGGTAGAGCTCATTGGACACGGTAGAGCTCATTGTATATGAAGCACAGAGAGTTCTTCTTTGGTACTCTCTTTTTATTTTTTGTAGTTTTTTGACATTTTAGGTTCAAGATGTTATTATCCATATTGGGCGGACACGCGTCTTTCAATTTCGGGAAGCTGATGAGACTGACCCCAAAACACCGTTCTTCCGACTAAAAGCTGGATGCAGTAAGGTACTTCCAGCAACATGGCAATCTTGGCGAGTCTTGCCGTGCGCTTCAATGCCAAAGATCCTCGCTCCTTGCTAAACTGGGTAAACAAAAGGGCAAGGTACAAAACTACTTCCTACATACTTTTCAGCCTGAGGCGTGTAGGAAGCGGAAAAAACAGAGTGAAGCCACCAAAGGTGTATAAATCAATCGGATTGTTTATGTATTAAGTCTATCAAGGCAATGAAACTGTACTGACAAGGCGTGCCGAAGGAGGAGGGCTGTGGTGATAGATCACTTCAGTCTATCCGCCATACAGCCTGTTTGACAAACGGAAATTGTTGTATCAATACCGCCATTATCGCGACACTCTAGTAGTCCATCGGCAATGAAAGCTCAGACCGAATTGCTGTATCCTTAGCTCCTTGTATCTTGTTATATTTTTCTCCACTCGACTTGTAGAAAACAAATGTTGGCATGACTCTTATGTCCTCTAGTTCAGATATATCACTACTTTTATCGTTGTCAACCTTTGCAAATAACCAGCTTTCTTCAAACTCTTCTGATAACTGATCTATGACCGGACTGACTCTTTTACATGGTACGCACCACTCCGCGCTAAATTGAATGACAACTCTCTTATCGCTCAATGCTGCTTCTTCGAAAAGTGCTTTCCAGTCATCCATGTCATCAATTTCTTTCACAGTCATATTTATCATTCTCAAAAAATTTGTGGCACCCCGGACACAAAAACTCGTATGCCATCTTTCATGTAATTCCTCCCTCAGTCCTGCCTACTGCCAATTTCCCCCCAGCGTCTGGACATAATCCCCGTTCGCATTCTCGAACACGACGATTCGCCGCCGTAAATAACGAAATCCTCATCAGGAGAAGCCCCACACAGTAATCTTTCTGATGTCCGAAGAAGAACTATCGAATGACTCGAATGCCATCCATGAGAAAAAGATGGCACTCGAGTCACTTATCCGAGAAAACACCTACTTTGATTTGAAATGGCTTATCCATTTCCTCTTAGGAAACAACCTTCTCATGTGCAATTCTTACGGCGAGCATGTGACGTCACCTAGCAAACCATCCCGTGTCCCTGAAACACTGGGGGGAAAAAATAAGGTCAAACACCTGTGTTTGACCTTATTTTCTGTGATTGCCTTTTTTTCCAACCTTTCTTGTCATTCCTCCTTCTTTACAGATGTATTCGTTGCTAGACTTGTGACATGCTCTGACACGCTATGGCTTCGGATTCTTGATTATCACAAGGAAAATCAGACGAAAGCATCTTCATTCTCTTATCCAAACACTCTCTCTTTTACAGAGTGTTTGGAGATGATGAGAAAATCTATGGACACGAAATCCGCTATTGATCTGGTAAAGTCTTCCTTTTACTTCTCAAGTCTCTCAGAACCGGAGTGCTCCACCTGCGATCCATCTACAGATAACATGAGCATCCTCTCGTTTTTGTCTTATCGGCCAACAATCTTAACTCTTTCCCTAGACATTATCAGCGCCATCCACCAGATTCCCATCCATCTGGTTGACAAAGACTCCTCCTTAGTGGACTCCATGTCTTTTACCATCTGCCCACATTCTATCCAAAAAAACATACACATCATAACAATAGCCAAGTCCTTCCTTGGTTCTCTAAACTCCAGCTTTTCAAGACCAAAGATTTCTTTGACAGAAATTGTTACCCGCGGTCCCCACAATTGCTCTTCCTTCCACTTTCACAAAGAACATACTCTTTACCCATTCGCATGCCGGAATCGCACAGACTCGAATTGGTCAAAAGTGAGATCTGTCTCTTCCTTCACGCTTGTTCGTCACGACGGATCCATCGCAATTCACCCCCTACTACTCATCGTTCGAGGATACACCTACACCATATCCTCCAATACGCTTTTTTCAGCGGACTTAATAGAAACTCCCGTCTTTGACTCTCTGACATTCTCCTACATCCTTCATCAGACTTTCTGTCACCTTGATCCATCAGACGATATTGTTAGGTTAGTAATCTCGATGATCGACTACATCATAAGCTTGATCCATCCTTCCTCTCTTCCTCTGATGTTTACTCCTGACATTGTCAGAGACCTGGGCGACATTATCTCTAACTTTCATTTTAGAGATAAACAGCTTCTGTCTATCAAGCCAAGACTTTTCCTATGGATGCTCAATTCGCCAAAGTCCATATTTTTCAAGCCACGTAGACCTCAAAAAATATACACCAATCTCTGTGTATGCGACTTTGAGCACCCGTTCTTCTTTTTTGACCCATCTTCCACAATACCATTGGACACCGTCATCAAGTTTGCGAACCCTGCCGGTCAATCTACCATACCTCTTGTCGGCAAAATTGTTGAACGTGGAGAAAACCATGGATCATCCGTCTCTGTTATTTACAATAACACCCCCATCGATGTCTATGAGGTAATCGCTTAGTATCGCACAAGGTCTCAATATACCCTCTACAAAATTTCCGCGATACTAAGCTTAGATTAGGGGTTTACTTGAATAGCTTCAAGCTCACTCAGTCTACTGTTCAGACTCTTAACCGTCTCAACCAGCAACCCAACCAAATCGCTCTGCCTCGTAGCAACAAACTCTGTCACCTGTTTCGTATCTACCGACGGCTGCGTCGCCCCCTGCCTGTTCACCAATACACCCCTTATCTTCGAAAGGAGTAGTTCCGGGTCAGTTATCTTCTCTATCTTGTCCGTCTCGTATATGTCAGCCTTCGCATTGGCCTCCTCAATCCTTTCTTTCAGAGTTAGTCTTGTTTCTGTTCCCCTCTTTGCCAGACGCACAGACCCTATCTCCACTGTTGACGACCCATTCTCTCCCTCCACAATCACAAGCCTATATGACTTAAACTTGAACCCTGTGTTCATGTTCAGATCAACCACCTTGATCCCAACGTCCTTTTCATCATCCCATTCTAACGGGACCCCTCTCAAATCGGCCACTCTGTCGTACGTTCCCCCGAGTGGCCCGTACTCTTCAGAGTACCTGCCCAACACCACTATCTTCTTTGGTCTTCCGGACGTTTGCCCACTCAAACACTCTATATACAGCTTATTCATCGTGGACGACACAGGTATCTCCAATTCGACCCATGGTCCCGCCACCGTCTGAGACCCTCCCGAGTATGCTGACGTTCCATGTCCGATCGTCCCTATCCATCCGCTCCCCTCTCTGAACAAGCTCTCTCCAACTCCTTCAGACATCGTTACGTTATAAACTCCAATAGCGTCCGGATACTTACTTGTTACCACTTCATGAGTTCCTACAGCCCCTTCCGGGAAATCCTCTGGAGGGTAGATCGCAGTCCTCTCAACTTTTGTGTTGATATCGCCACTGAGCCATATATCTTTCCATCTCTTTTCCTCCGTTCCTATCGAGTATTCTCCGTCCTTGTCAGGAATAGCATTGTCAACCACACTCAACGTCGACCCCGAAAAGTCCAACAGCGTCGCCGTCAATGTTCCGTCCGGTCCCGTGTAGAGATCATCGCTCGCTCCAATCACCACTAGTCTGTAATCTCCCGAAACAATGTCGTCCCCAATAGCGTACGTAAAGTTCCCACTCACTATATCATTTCCAGACTTTTTAAAGACAGTTGTCTCGTAAGACCATACTGTTACGTTGTCACTCTCTCTCACCAGCCCAAATACAATGCTCTTCTTCTCGTTACCAACCACATCCGTCGTCCTCACCGAGAATGACACCGACAACATCCTGCTGTTGGATCCCATCTCAAATACCACTGAACTCACACGAGCTTCGGACAACTTCCCTTCTAACCCTCCTAAGACAACATTCGGATCCCCGTATTGATACGACAAAGATCCCGCAACCATGATATCCCCATCCCCTCTTCTTACGACTGCCCACTCGTTCCCAACATACACTTCAGAAACAGTCATGTCGCCCAAGTCGTATATCTCCGGAATAGCGTCCTCGCCCGACCAAACCCACAAGCCCCCGTTCGTCCCTGCTGCGTACGTCTTTTTATCGTTTCCAGATACAACATACGCAACCTTTTCAGAATCCCCTATCACAATGTTCCCCACTAGTTGTCCCTCTTCTTCCGCTATCCTTCCCAATGAATCCTTCTTATCTCCCCAAGAATACAAGTCTCCATCGTCGTCTACAGCGTACGAAACATCTCTCACAGCCATCACATCAGCAACTCTGTCTCCACCTAGATCGACTCTTCCTTGGCGGTTTGCCGTATATCCCCTCCCAGCTTCCACACCTGCCTGACTCGCTGTACTATCGCCCTGACCGTATACTTCTCCTCCCTCGACAATCGACAACACGTGACTGTTGCCCATTGTTTCTCTGATAACTCCAGAAATATCTATTTCCATCATAGCGTCTCCTCTCGAACTGTCGCCACCAACATCAATGGCTCTATCGTTTGTGTTGTTTGGATTCATGGACAATAGTACCTCCGATGGCTCGGCGGCCAGTCTCACAACTCCTCCCTCCTCTAACGTACTCCTTATCGAGACATCTGATACTTTCTCTCTTTCATACAAGAACGGGCTCGGCACCGTCGCTCCTGCGCCGTTCTCTTCGACCTGGTAGTCCCTCTCGACCACGACTCTGCCGTGTCCAAGAGATCTCGATGTTCCGTATCCCCATGAGACTGCTCTCCCCTCTACCGAAATGGCACCTCCTGTGGACGAAGTTCCCGAAACTCTCGACAGTCTATCTATTGCTCCTATCACAAGCGAAGTATCCACAACCCTTACACTCGGCACATTGCTCGCTACATCTTGGGTAGCAATGTTGTAGTTTCCATCTCCCATTTCCCCGAACTGATCTCTCCCAAATGTTCTCACAACACCCATATCGTCCAAGGTTGCCGTGAAGGCCGACCCCGACTTCACATCCACTATCATACTCCCCATCAGAGCTTCTACCCTCCTCGGAGTGCTCGTTTGCCCTTTCTTGTCTCCAAGTTGTCCAAACAGATTGTCCCCCCAAGAGAAGACATGGCCACTTGATGTGAGAGCTACCGTATGCGCCGCCCCCGCGTCTACTTTGACCACTGATCCCTGAATACCAACTTCATACATCTCAGACGCATTCTGAGAATACACATACCCTCCAGCTTGACCATAGTCGTTTTCCTTGCCCCACGTATAGACCGTGCCCTTGTTCGTGACGCCAACATAATGGGTTAGTCCGCCCGATACTTCTCTAAAGTACACAACAGGCCGGGTTACTTGGCTTATTGTCTCCACCGCAGTTCCCTCTCCAACCCCATCGTATACCTCCTTTACCATTATTGCGGAAACTCTCTCAATGTCGTCAATCTCCAGGAATACTGCATTGGATGCAGAGACTTTCCTTAGAGCTAATTGTCCTCCATTGTTTGACCCCCATGCAAGCAACGTCCCGTCTTGCTTCAATACCAATGTGTGCGATTCTCCCGCCGACGCATAGACCGCCCCGTTGACATTAGGAACCTCCACTGCAACTGTAGAATCTGTTTCGTTTCCAACTCCCAGCTGCCCGTCCGTGTTCCTTCCCCACGTTAGCACTGACCCATCCGTCCTTAAGGCAACAACATGCGACACTCCAGCAGTTATCAAAGAACAGTTGGCTGCTCCTGTAACCTGGACGGGAGAGCTCCTGTTAATTAAGGTTCCGTCTCCAAGTTGTCCATACGAGTTCAGCCCCCACGCCATGACAGATCCGTCGGCCATAAGAGCAAGGCTGAATCCTTTCCCTGCAGCCACAGTAACCACAGTTCCGACTATACCCGTAACTTGAACTGGAACATAACTGTCAGCCGTAGTTCCATTGCCCAACTGCCCATATACGTTTGAACCCCAGGTTACAACACTTCCATCACTCTTAAGAGCTACACTATGAGCATCGCCCGCCGCCACCAACGTCGTCATCCCCGCAGATAGACCAGATACTTGCACCAAGGCATTCTTGTCTGCAACTGTCCCATCTCCTAGTTGTCCCATATGATTCCTACCCCACGCCACAACAGACCCGTCATTTCTCAGAGCAATGACATGCTCCTTTCCAGAAGACACCGATGCTATGTCTTCCGCTCCCACCACACCAGACGGCTCGTCTCTGTCAACGCTCGTACCATCACCCAACTGCCCATATGTGTTCACTCCCCAAGAGATAACTGACCCATCCGTGTTTACCACGATAGAGAAATTATTCCCCTGAGACACTTTTCCCGCAACCCCGAATTCTAGTCCATCCACAGCAATCGGGTAAGAGTCTCCGCCCTCTCCCCATTGTACTACGACCCCAGTATTCTTTATGGCTAACCCCCTAGATCCATAACTGCTAAAGTTCGCACTCAGGTTAGTGGCATTAGACTCTATTGGCTCGCTCGTTTTATGAACACTCTGGAACCCGTGTTGACCAGTAGTATCTGTAGCCCCACATGTCCATATTCTCCCATCCTTCGTCAGAACCGCACTTGACTCTCCGGAAAGGTGTGTTGAAATATTTACAACCTCTAGACCAGAAGAAAGTCCTTCTACTTGAGCCGGCACCGCCGTTCTTGTAACAAGAGTTCCATTCCCCAACTGTCCCCTGCTGTTAGATCCCCAAGATACCACAGAGTCGTCCCCTTTTATGGCCATGCTATGGCTCTCTCCTGCAGAAATCGCAATTGCATCCTCCAGCCCAACGACCAGTACAGGAAGAACTTCATCAGATTGAACTCCCAGCTGTCCTTCTGCTGTTCCATCTCCCAATTGACCATCATAATTGGATCCCCACGACACAACCTTGCCATCGCTTTTGAGTGCTAACATGTGGTAACCTCCCGAAGACACTCTCACGACATCGACCAGACCAGCACCTACTTGTGTCGGAATATGTCTATCTGTCAGTGTTCCGTCTCCCAGCTGACCATTGCTGTTCTTTCCCCACGTTCTAACCGTCCCGTCGTTCATTACGGCCACACTCGTGTCTATCCCAGCATCAATTGCAACCACCCCCGTCAATACCTCTACAGGTGATATTCTCGACACGGTCGTGCCATCCCCAACCTGCCCAATACTGTTGTAGCCCCATGCAAGAACCGTCCCGTCATCTTTGAGAACAATGCTATGGTTTGTACCTGCAGCAACTGATTTAACACCGGTCAATCCCTGAAGAACAGCAGGTACCGTCTTGTCTATTGTTGTTCCATCTCCCAGCTCCCCATTCGTATTTTTGCCCCACGAATACACTACCCCGTTCTCGTCCAGTGCCAGAACATGATTGCCACCCACACTTACATCCTTAACTTTAGTCCCTGACATTCCCAATACTTTAGCAGGATAATCTCTCTTAATATTCGTTGTCCCATCTCCTAACATACCGTTCACTCCATCCCCCCACATGTAAAGTTCTCCTCCCTTGGATACTGCCGCCGATACCGCCGCCCCCAATGATACCTTGCTATACATCTTCCTAGAAATTGTAGTGTACCCTTTACCCGAACAGCTTGCCATGTAAACATCCCCCACGCCCAGATCCACTTTCAAGGGCTCCGTCTGCCCACACCCCCATTCATATACGTCTCTATCCTCCTTTGATATTCCCAGAGTATGCGCTATACCCGTGTCTATCTTCGACCATTTATCGACTCCGCCTACAACAGCACTCAACTCATCTCTCGATATCGTATCCCCTGACCCACACTGCCCAAAGTCGTTGTTTCCACACATATACGCATTTCCTGATTTATCTAAGAATGCCGACTGTCTTCCTAGAACCATATCACCCATCTCCTCAACACGAGGAGATATCGAATATGTATCCCTAGATATAACACTCAAAATACGAGGCTCTCCGGATCTCAAATATGCGCCGTTTCCATTGACAATTGTTCCCACCCTCCATGTTGTATTATTCGTAGACCCCCTGAAGATGACCTGTGTTTCTTTTGCCTCAATATATTCCACCCCAATTTCGGACATCCTTTCCATATGGGTTGGTATCCCAGATATAGGATTGCCTCCGTACAGATCGTACAATACCTTCTCCTGATCAGACGTTTGGAATGCGGCTCCCATCGATCTCACTGGGTATCCACGTGATTTCGTTGTACCGTCGCACAGTTGACCGGCACTGTTATATCCCCATGCCACCACTTCACCAACCTCGGTTAATGTATCCAGTAGAGCCACATGTTTCCTTCCCACTGCAATCTTATTCCAGGAGCTTCCGGGAGAGCCACTCAACACGATCTTTGGAACATTCGTTCCCTCCATTGTGCCTACCCCAAGTTGACCCGCCTCGTTTCCTCCCCATGCCCACACAGATCCATCTAGCCCCAGAACTGTAGTGAAATTCTCGCCCACACCAACATCGACAACTGACGTTCCTCCAACCATTATCTGCACTGGAGCAGACCTATCGATGTTTGTCGAATCCCCCAGCTGACCATCTTCATTTTCTCCCCACATATACAGATTTCCCATCGAATCTAGTGCAGCTGCATGCGTCCTTCCCAACACTGCTTTCTGCACATTCCCCGCTATGTTCTGAACCATCGTTGGAACATTCGTTGAGAATGTATTGCCTAGACCCAGCTGCCCCTTTGTGTTCTTTCCCCAAGATAGAATCGCTCCCATTGTTACTACCATCGAACTCTCGTCTCCAGCAGCTACCGATGTCGCGCCAGATAAAGAACCTATCTCTACTGGTGTCAGGCTATCGGCTGTTGTTCCCGTACCAAGCTGTCCGTATACATTCTTTCCCCATGTAAACACTCTTCCGTCGTTCGTAACTGCAATTGTATGCGTTGTCCCAATCGATATGTCCATTACGTTTAGACCAACCAAAACCTCCACGGGATCCCTCCTCGAAATCATTGTTCCGTCACCAATTTGACCATTCTCGTTGTTTCCCCACATCACTAGCTGCCCCGTCGTCTCCCTTATCGCAGCTCTAGTTCCAGACATCCCAGCCACTACCTTCGCCGCCGAACCTGTCCCAACAGCGCCCCATATTCTCTCTACCTGGTCAAACTCATACACCTCACCACTCGTCAGCCTTACAATCGGACATAGATCGCTCGATCCCAGTGATATATCAGACGTATCCTCCTTTTGCCACACTCTCTCCTGATCATAGTTTCTATACGGATCCGTAATTGTCGTCTCCCCCCACACGTACACAAGACCCTGATCATCAACAGCATACGAAACATCTTTCGTTGTTCCAACATTTACTATCGTCTTTGTTTCCAGACCCTCCACTAATTCCGGAGTATACGCGAATGTTCTTTTCCCGGGAAGCCTTCCCGACATATACAGATTTCCTTCCTCAGTCAAGAACAGAGTATAGTATCTTGATGACGCTATTGACTTCACGTTCGGACAATATACACGTCTCTTCATCGTCGACTCTGTTGGCCAGTACCCCAAACGCCCCGATCCAACCTTTGCCAAGAAGAGGGCCTCCGACCTCCTCTCCGCTTCTATCGCACCAGTCTCCCACAGAGCCCAACATCTACCCTTGACGTCCAAAATGTACGCTCCCTCCCTTCCATCAAAAATGTCTTTTCCTATAACTCTCCTTCCCTCCATATATATCTCCGTCACTACCATATCCGGAGACTCTGACGATACACTGCTCCTGTATATCCTGTACACCTCTCCTCCATCCGTCAAAACAAGAGTTGCATACCTCCCCGTAACAGTCTTGACAAATACCTTCCCAGATACGAAAGATGCCATAGACGACTGGATTCCTTCTATCGGCATCAGAACCCTCCCTGAGTATCCCCCCGTTGTCCACAGAGCTCCCGTGTTGTCTATTACAGTGATTCCACTCTCTCCGTAAGATGCGCTCTGCACCGTCTTTCCAGACGCCACAAACGCTTGTTTATCTATCCCCACGAAAACATCCTCACTTATCGTCGAATCCACTTTCACCGTTTCCGTAAAAGAAGATGCTGCGTAACTCCCCATCTTCCCAGATACCGTCTCCGTCAACATCTTTTCCGTAACGACCTGCGTCGTCGGAATCGTGACCCCTTCAACATCCACTATCTCCCCCGTAACCTTCATTAATGTCATCCCCTGCTCGGTCGTCGCCGAAGACTCTATGTGGAGTACCTCTTCTGTCACAGACTCCACAGACGGGTAGTTCCTTTTTCTGAATGAGGGGACCGTCTCATCCAACACCGTCCACACGTTTCCATACGTGCTTATCGTGTCTACGTTACTCGTGAATGAGTTTGATCCGTACGATCTCACCTCCTTGTTTTCACCCAGCGTCACCGTAACCGACCCGTAGTCAAATTCTGGTTCTGCTACTCCCAGTTTCCTTCTCTCCTCCAACACTGTCACAGGTTCAAACATCAGTGTTGTAGAACTTATCTTTATCATACCGTCCAGATCATTCGCCCTCCTAGGTAGCTTCTTATAGCTTGTACTCTCTATTTCCGTTGCCAGCTGACCCTGGTCATCTATTCCAAATCTGTACACTTTTTCTTTGAGATTGTCTACCACCGTCGTCTCATACGCACCCGAGTATATCCTCTTCGCCACATAGTTTTCTTGGATCGTACTTCTCATTACCGCCGACCACCCTTCTACCATATCCTCTCCTTCTCCATTAACAATATTTCCTCCATCGTCCAGTATAATTACTTTGTCTACATCTGCCACTACCCTCTTGGCAAATATCCCTTTCGATGAAATCTTACTTTCGCTCAAAGAGTCTACCTTCTCTCCATTGTTCAACCGCCTGTCCTCGTTCCGCCCCCACACCACCACCCTTCCATCTCCCTTAATGCATGCAGATGAAAGCTCTCCCGCTGACACTGCAACCGCCCCCAGAACCCCTGTTGCTACAGGTATAGTAGATGCCGCAGTTGATCCCAACCCCAGTTGTCCATTTGCGTTGTATCCCCAAGAATATACCTGTCCCTCCTTCACAGCCAGGGTGTGGTATTTTCCCAACGAAATTGTCGATACACCATCTGACATCCCAGTTATTTCAACTGGAGATATCCTAGTCGTTGTGGTACCATCTCCGAGTTGTCCTTGGTCGTTCGCACCCCACATCCAGATCTTTCCTCCTTCAACTACAACACCG
>Ga0222715_10004033_pt1 | contig 12928 bp, 20 predicted proteins | sample C33_9DmetaG_FD_165056 | JGI IMG/M metagenome (GOLD analysis project Ga0222715, IMG submission 165056) | Estuarine water microbial communities from San Francisco Bay, California, United States - C33_9D | ecosystem: Environmental > Aquatic > Marine > Unclassified | place: USA: California...
GAAACTCCGGATAGCGGGTTGCTTCTTCCCATTCATAATCAAAGTTTGGGTTAACGAATGCTTCTTCTATGCTTTCCTTTTTCTTTTTCTTCTTGGGGAATAATTTCTTAACGTTCATGTATTCGCCACCAACGGGAACGTCTGCCGTGGCATTCTGTTTTGTTACTATGCCAACACCTGCTGCTTCCTCGTTCTTGAATTCGAAGAATCTCATCCTATTGGTTTCTCGCCTGTTAGTTTTGGTAGTGCGAACCACAACTTAAACCATTCTGGTGTTCCTGGTTGTATGTTGTGCTTCTTTTCTAGGTATTGTTTTTCCGTGCCTGTGATCGATAGATTGGGTCCGTCATATGCTTTCCAGCCATGACGTTCATAGATACCCGCAAGTCTTTTTAACTCTTCTATCTCCATTACATCTTAACACAATTATCAACTCGTTTGCCACCCTTCATCTTGGTGCCCATGCGCTTGTAGCCCTTCCAGCATACCTTGCCGTCAACGCCCTTTTGTTTTTCTTCGTTCACACTTTCATACTGCTTTTGCATTTCTTCTGGTAGTGCAACGAAACGAGCTTTGCCACACTCTGAACATACTGCTTCGTTTGTTCTCTGTAGTGCTTTCTTAACACTAGGATGATCTGCTAGTCCAGGAGCAATGCCGTTAATTACTTTAACCGCACCTGAGTAGTTACCGCCCTTGTATCTTGGATCGTTTAGGACTCCAAAGGCCATCTTAATTTCCTTGTCGGAAAATCCCATGTTGTCCTTGTCGTGCATGTCTTCTTCTGTTCTGTCGCCGTCAACATCTGGAACGTTTAGTTCATTTTCCAAGTAGTGCTTTGCCTTGCTGATCATTGAAAGGCTATTAACAACCTTTGCCTGCCACCAGTGGGGGAAATCACTGTCCGCAGGTAAGTCTTCCAGCATTTGGAACATTTCTTTTGCATATACTGCTAATTGATAAAGTTCCTTGCGAATCATATTTCTTTCATCATCCGTATGTCCGATAGGGGTATTCTCGGCATTGTATGATTCTTCTTCCATGTCGTCCTTGCTAGGTGACGGATCTTTCACTTTAGAAAGACTGTCATCTTTTTGAGCCTTTGCCCACTTCATTAATTTAAGAATCTTTTCTTGTGGCTGGCGTGTTCTTTTTTCAAGTTCCTGCATTGAACTTGCTCCGCCCGGCGCACCGTAGCGTGTAAGTTCGTCGCCTACTCTTGACATTACATTTGATAAGGCATCGTCTTTTGTTGTGATGGCCTTGTCCATTAAAATTCTACCGATCCTTGATAGTTCGGCTCCGTGTGGATGATCGTATGCTTCTTCCATTGTTTTCCCCTTGTGTTTAACGTTACCTTGTTTCATCTCTTTCTTCTTATCTCGATGAGCTCCGGCAGCACCACTCTTGCGCAGTGCTTCCATGTCTTTCCAATTAGGATCCCTGCTCTTGATCGTCTTCTGGTTGTTCATCTGATAATCCCATTCCTTTTCTCACAGCAGCAAATAGTTCTTCGGCATGCTCGCCTGCTCCTGTGTGCTTAGTAAATGCTGTTAGGTCATTATTTGCAGCATCGCCTCTTGCTAGTGTTCCACTAATACCCTCAACGCCTTCGGCACCGTCTTCTCTTGCACCTGCACTTTTAAACTCTAGCGTTTCAAATTTATACTTGTTGTCTAATGGACCTTTCTTACCTTCGGTCTTTCCATTGTATGCTACCAATTGGTCATACAAATCTTTTCTATCATCGCCACCAACGAATGTTGCGTGTGTATAGCCTTGATCGTTTAGATATTCTGCTACCTTTGTAATTGTGTTTAGGTTACTGTCTTCTACGACATTGTCGGCATATTCAGGATGTACTTTTCTTATGAAATCAATTTTGGTAGAATAATCCAAAGGATTCTTTTTTGGATCCTTGCTCATGGTGGTAAAAATTTTCATGTCTCCACCCTGTGCCTTCATCTTCTTAAAAACTTCCTTGTGTCCCAAGGTAGGAGGGTTGAACCTTCCAAAGCAGAAGGTAACGTGCTTATCAGTTTCTGCTTCAAATAGTTCTTTAATCTTCATAGTCGCCGCGCTCTATAAACTTCTCTTGTTGGCCAGCAATATTTCTCGCCATTTTGATAATTGTTTCTTTGGTAAATTTTTCGCCTGGATCTTCTACTTTATATTTGTTGCAGTACATTTCTTTGCAAGATTGTATTGGCTTAATATAAATTTTGTATGCATCTGGATGTCCGCGATAGTTCATATGTTTCTTTATAGCAGGAAACATAACATTGGACAAGGCCTCGTTATCATTGTCCATAAAAAATTTCAGATCCTCAACCCAATTAATGTCTTGATTATCTGATGGTGCGCCTATAGGTGAGAAAAGTTCGTTAAGTTTCATTTACCACTTCCTACATGACCAATATCTTGCTTTAGTGCGAGGTCCTGGATTTGAACAGTTGTGTCTAGCACGGAATGATTTTCTACGTGCTGGATTGGATTTCTTGATGCGCATGTTAGGGTCACCAAAGTTAACTTTCTTTACGTTACCTGTTTTAGGGTCTCTAACATATACTTTAAATTTCTTAACGTCTCCCTGCATCGGCTTGCCCAGTGAAACTTTGCGTCCTCTGTATTCTGCTTCGTCTATTGGTAAGTCTTCGTGCCAAGGAAGGAATCCATAGTATTCATAAAACTCCTCTCCTTCAAATGTCTGTTCGTCGGAGTCGTCTGTGCTTTCGCCCTGCGAGTATTTGTTATCGGAATTCTTGATAATGTCCATGGCATCGTCAAATGCAGCATCCATTGCTGCTTCGTGATCTGGACCGTCTGGTTGAACAACAGCAGTTGCTAGTTCGTTGTCTAGTTTGTTGTTGCCGTCACCTTCTGCTTCACCTTTTAATGAATTAGGATCAATTTCAGCATAGTATCCGTGCTCATCGCTTTGCTTAATTTGTGCTTTATAGTATAGAGTTCCGAAGCCCATTTCGCCATCGTCACCCGTAAATTCAAATTCAGTTTCACCCTCCATTTCCTTAGGCATGAAACCTTCTTCTAGTTTTTTTAATTTTTCCAATAGATCGCGCATCGTACTAATCCTTTTATAGATTTATACTGTATTTAGCGTAAAAGTAAAGTTTAATGATTATAGCGAATTTCGCGGATAGTGCCATTTTGTAGTTCATATTTGGCTCTTATCCACACAAACTTGCCCGTAAACGTTGCTGAAAAGTCGTAATCTACAGCATCATTGTTGTTAGGTTGGTTGTATAGTGTGCTATCTCCAGCAAAACTAGTAATATCAACCCAGTCAGTATCATCATCGCTAGGGTATTGTTCTAGTGTACCTTGAATAGTAATGTCACCAAGGAACGCATTTACAATGGTGTATACAGTGTGTACGCCATCTCCGTTCTTATAATATCCAGCCCCTATCTTCTTATTGCTGTATTGTGCAGTTGAAGTAACTGTGCTGATGTTTTCTAATAATGTTTTACTTTCGTTGAGCATACTGTATTTATCGGTTTAACACGTATTTGAAAGTTTGCCCTATTAGTTGAGGGCTTCGAAGTTTTATCATTAGTATGGTCTGTTCAGAATCCACCTGTATGTACCTGCGATCCCAGTTTTGATCAGTTTCAATCAACCACTTTCTAATGGAGTGGCTAAATGTAATCTTGGGCTTTTGTTTTTCCATCCAATCAGCAAGTAGGATTCTATCATTCTTATTGGGAACTTTGTGTGGTAATAGATACGCTCTGTATTGATAAACATCAAAGGGTAATTTGTTTACGAAAATTTGCTTGTGGCTACTTAGCAATAATTCTTCTGTACCTTTTTTAGGCTCTGATAAAAGCCTAATGTACTCTCCAAATTCTTCGCAGAGTTTTTCATAAAAGTTCACATCATTAGTATAAAAGTCCAGTATCGTTCCCTCGACTCTCTTAGAAAACGTTTCTACATCGTATTGATCTAGAACACTAATTAGTTTTATCCATGTGGGCTTATTACTAATAACATCCGATACCATTCTTTCTCTGTAACTGAATGTTTCCTTTATAGGCTTTGAACAGTATTCTATTAATTCGTTAAAGTCAAAATATCGCAATCCTGGTGCACCAGGAATTTCCATCGAAACTTTATAGATGTATTTGTTGTAAAACTTTCTCTTAGTTTTCTTGGGCGTTGGCAACTTCTGCATTTTCTTCCTTTGCCTTTTGTTTGAGTGCTTTTTTCTCAGCCTTTGTGAGAGGCTTGGGCATTGGAGTTACTGAAAATGTAGGTTTGTCGTCAACAATTGAAATATCTACAATACCACCTTCGACAAGATCACCAAACAACACTCTCTTACTCAAAGGTGTTTTAATTTTATTATCAATAACTCTGCCTAAAGGTCTAGCACCCATTTTCTTGCTATAGCCTTTTGATGCTAACCAATCCACAGTTTCTTCGTTCGGTTTTAGTAGAATGTTTTTATCTTTTAGTTGAGAATTTAATTCATCAATAAATTTTCCAACGATTGATTTGACAACATTTTTATTTAATTTGCCAAACTTAATAATACCGTCAAGCCTGTTTCTAAATTCAGGAGCAAAGAAATTTTTCACTGCTGAATCATCTTCTCCATCTTTGTCAAGTTCACTAAATCCAATGGTATTCTTTTCGTTATCAGCAGCACCAAGATTTGATGTCATTATTAGAATGCTGTTTCTACCATCTGCTTGTTTGCCATTTGACCCAGTTACAAATCCATTGTCCATAAACTGTAACAATATATTAGATACATCTGGATGTGCTTTTTCAATTTCATCTAACAATACTACTGCATTTGGATTTTCTTGTAATTTCGTAATAAGTTGTCCTGCGTTTTCGTCATATCCTACATAACCCGGAGGAGCACCAATTAATCTTGCAACTGAATGTTTTTCTTGGTATTCACTCATATCAAATCTAACAAGATGCATACCCATCTTTTCAGAAAGTTGTTTAGCAGTTTCAGTCTTGCCACATCCGGTAGGTCCTAGGAATAGGAATGATCCAACAGGTTTATTAGGACTCTTAAGTCCTGCCTGTGCCACAAAGATTTTATCAAGCAGAGTATCAACGGCATCATCTTGACCAAACACAGAAGACTTCATAGATTGTTCCAATCCGGAAAGATTTTTGCTTTCCTTTTGTGCAACAGTTTCTAAAGGCATTCCAATCATCTTTGATAGTTCGTAGGTTACCTGTTCTACGTCAACAATTTGTTGTACGCCTTCGTCGACAGGATCATCATTTAGTTTATAACGTGCAGAAGCACAGTCAATAATATCAATGGCTTTGTCAGGCAGTTTCTTGTCGCTCATATACTTCACTGAAAGTTTTACTGCCTGATCGATTGCTTCGTCGGTAATAGCAACATTATGGAATTTTTCGTAATACTTTCTAAGTCCCTTAATAATTTTAACAGTTAATTCTTCTGAAGGTTCGTCTAATGTTACACGTTGGAATCGACGCATCAATGCACGATCCTTTTCAAAGTACTTGCGATATTCTTCCCAAGTAGTAGAAGCAATTACTTTTAGGTTACCTTTTGCTAATGCTGGTTTTAACATATTAGCAAGATCGTTTGAACCCTGGCTGGCAGTTCCTGCACCGCTCATCATGTGTGCTTCGTCAATGAATAGTATAATTTTGCCCTTGCGTTCCAACGCCATTAAGACTGCTTTGATTCTTTCTTCAAAGTCACCTCTATATTTAGATCCAGCAACTAACGATCCAATGTCTAGACTATAAACAGTATGGTCCTGGATAAACTTAGGAACTTTCTTTTCAAATATTTTACGAGCAAGTCCTTCTGCGATAGCAGTTTTACCAACACCTGGATCACCAACCATTAGCACGTTTGATTTTTGTCTTCTTGCTAATACGAGTGTAATATCTTCTAATTCTTTTTCTCTGCCAATGACTGGATCAAGGCTTCGTTGTTTAGCCTTTAATGAAAGATTGGCACAAAATTGATTAATGATTTTATCAAGTTGATTATCAGTCAATGCCGCCTCGTTTTCCTGATCAAAGAAGTCTTCGTCTTCCACCATGTGTTTTTGGAATGCCTGTACAAACTTATCCTTCAATATTCCGCCCTTAGATAAGAAGTAGAATGCAAATGAATTTTTTTCGGAAAGTATGCTAACAATAACATCAGCAGTTTCCATTTGATTACGTCCACTAAACAATACCTGTGTAAAGCATCTATTTAGAACACGCTCAACAGAATTAGTTTTTTTAGGTATAATGTTTTCTTGCGTTGATATAATATCATTTAAATTATTTTTAAGATAATGTTCTAAATTTGTTTTGATATAATCAACATCTGCTCCAAAATCCTTAAGGCCCTTGTAAGCCTCGTCATCAGACATAATTGCAAAAAGTAAATGTTCTATTGTAATCAGCCTATGATTATACTTTTTGGCAATCGTAACGGAACTATCAAAAATTTTCTGTAACTGTTGACTTGGCTCAATCATTTTTTATTTTTTTCCTTAACTTGTTTAATTTCTTTAATGCTAATTGTAACTTCAGTTTACCTACTCTGTCAACAAAACAAATTCCATTTAGGTGATCAAATTCGTGTTGGAAACATTTTGCTAGGTACCCTTGTATCTTGCCTTCCTTAGTTTCTCCCTTGGCATTTTGCCATTGCCCAACTATCCATGATGGTCTTGAAACCTTAAGTAATAAGCCAGGAAAACTTAAACACCCTTCTGTGTCTAAAACTCTTTCTTTGCTAACTTCTAAAATTGTTGGATTAAAAAGTGCAAATGGTTTGGGGAAATTAGTTATGTCAGTGCTGCCCATTACAAAAACTCTTTTCTTTAAATCTATTTGATTTGCAGCCAAGCCTATACCTCTATTTTCGATCATAAAGTTACACATGTCCCACTCTAATTTTTCAGGATCGTATTTTTCTTTGCCAAAGTCCCAAACGTCACTGGCTTGATTAAGTGCTTCGTGCAGTCCTAACTTATAATCTATGTCTAATTTATATTCCATCTTTGAAGTTCTTTATCCGTTGTCTTTGTTGTTCATCATATCTAGGTATTTCTGCTTTTAATCTTATCTGCAGATTTCCCCTAATCTTAGTTCTTACGTTCGGAAGTCCTTCGGACTTACAACTTAATACTGTGTCCGGCTGTGTTCCGGAAGGAACATTAATTTCTATGCTCTTTCCGTCTAAGGTTCTAACTATTGTTTTGGTTCCAATCATTAGATCCCAAGCACTGACTTTTGCTTCACATAGTATATTATCCCCGAACCTCTGAAATACCGGGTGATTACGAATGCGAATCTGCACATTTAGATCGCCTGCAGGTGCATTTGGAATATTTTGTTCGCCCATACCCCTATACTTAATTTGTTGTCCGTGTTCTATTCCTGAGGGAATATCAATAGTAACAACTTTTGTTCGTCCTGTGGGTAACTGGATTTCCATTCCTACGGTTTTTCCATTTAAAACATCTTCTAAACTAATATCCACTGCAACATTAATAGGTCTATTTACAGCTCTTCGTCTTTGGCTACCAAAAGGAGAACCACCAAAAAATGATTCAAATATATCATCCATTCCACCACTAAAGGGAGAGCCATTAAAATTAAATTCGTAGTTCTGTGAGTTGTATTGTCGCTGTCTTGGATCAGTAGTGCCAAACTGATCATACATTTGTTTCTTTTGAGGATCGCTTAGATTTTGGTATGCTTCGTTAATTTCTTTAAATTTGGAATCGTCACCACCCGTGCGATCGGGGTGATGCTGCATGGACATCTTCTTATACGCTTTTTTTATTTGTTCTTGACTAGCGTTCCTGTCAATTCCTAATGTAGAATAGTAATCCATAATATTAAAGGATCCTCCTTAAGCAATCCTTTAGTATTTAATTCTTTTGCTGTGGGGCAAAAAATTTCTTACTTGTCGATTTTCTTGCTTGATCCAGTGTATAAACCAAACCATGCAGCGCCAGCACCAACCACGATACTAACCAAACCGGATTGTTCCATTGTAGGATTAGGTAAGTTCATATACCAAATTACAACCTTGTATAACAAAATGATGTAAACTGTTATGAATACTCTTGGAAAGATTCTCCAACTGTCAACGGCTCTTGCCAAGTGAATTAGTCTGGCATAGGGATTAGGACCGAGGTCCTTTACTGAAGTATCTACTTCTAGTTCAACTGATACTTTCTTTGAAGCAGTGTTTTGATCTGCTGGTACTATAATTTTGTCATCTGACATAGTTCGCTCCTTAATACACTAATATTTATTCTTTCTTCTCTTGTTTAGTGTCTGGTTTAACCGCTTCCTCGTAGTAAACGATAATTTGCTTTTGCTGTTCAATATAGCGTCTTAGCTCAGCAAAATTTAAACTAAGGTTTTCATAGTCCTTAACAGAGATTGCAATGTATGCGTCAGCACCATTCTTTGCTTCAAACTCCTTGACAAACTCCTCATAGTTCTCTTTTGAGACCACATAGATCTTAACATCATTCAATTGAACCTGTTTAGGGTGTGCAACTATTGGAACAGTAGTTTTTACTGTATTAGTTACTATTTTTATCTGCGGTTCCGGAGTCAGTAGACTGCACCCTGTCGTTAGCATTAGGGTCAGTAATAGACTCGAGATCATCCCAAAGTTTATTGGTCGCATTTTGCATCCTCTTTTCAATTAAGCCTGGCTTCTTGTTAGCCAAGTGTGTTAAGTTATGTTTCTGCAGAGTAGCACGAAGTTCATCTCCATACTTTTCTGCCTTTTGTAAATCTTCTGTTAGTTGCTTATTAAGTTCAGCGTTCTTGATTGCCTCGTCCTGTAATAATTTATTGCTTGCCTCGGATGTTTCTAGTGCTACTTCCATCTTAGCAACGTTGGCCTGTGCAATCTCTAGATTCTTCTGTAGGTTTTTAACGTACAAGAATGCTCCGCCTGCCGCGGTAAGCAGCACAAGTATCATTGCTATTCTAATTGAACTAAACATAGTTCCTCCAAAACTCATCTATTGTAATATATGTTTCGTAGCGTGGATGCTCACAAACCACTATTTCAATAGCCCTTCCATCACCGTCGGTAAACGTTTCTACCAATCTACCTTCGTGTTCTCTTCCGCAATTTTGACAAGTCTTGCTCATACCATCTTTAAAGCAAGTTCAGTAGTTTCTGTAACTCTGCGAGTCCAACCTCTACCAAACGTTTCAAAGGTACTTAGTGATTCGTAATATCCTTGTCTTGCTTCTTGATATTTTTTAACAGTTTCTTCTATACCATGTTCGTTAACATAGTCAGAAACTTTTCTTAATGTATTAGGACCAATGCCGCCATCAGCAACGGTACCAATCATGGTTTGTAGATACTTCGCTGCACGTCCAGGACCTGCGTTAACGCCAAAGTCAAACACGCATAGATCCAAACCGCCTGGTAGATCGTCACCTTTTAGTTTATCCCAATAGTTCTTTCTGTAGATAGGTGCAACATCTTCAACTACTAAATCTTTCATATCCTTGGTTCCACCCCATTCTTCGTAAACTCTCTTGGTAACGCCCAAGTTAGTTTCGCCACCAGGATCCTTTGGATGATTTACGTATCCGCCTTCGTGGTGTAGGATTGTTTCCAAACACTTGTTATAATTTGCTGCCGCCATTTTATTATATCCTTTTAAGTATCATTGATCTGTTTTCGTTTGTGAAAACAAAATCTTCGCCAACCTTGGTTATGTTGTAGTCACCAAAAACTTTGGTTAGCCAGAATGTCTCTGCTGTAGCATCTTGATCGATATTTGTTGCATCTTTGAGACTTTCAATTAGTTTATTATCGCCTTCCTGTACCAACTCGAATTGATATTTGTTACCAAAATGTTTGTGTATGGTAATGATGTTTTCTTCCAGTGTTAGATCATCCATTAGTGTTTTGGTAAAGAAACTTTTTACTTCGTCAGTTCTGAAACGATTCATTGTTTGTTCGTATATCTTAGATGATGTAGGAACAACTTTTTTTAAATTTTCTGTAGTTGCCTCCTTCTTGTCTTTGTCTTTGTAGTAAGTAAATTTCCAATCGTTGATTCCACAAATTCTTCCAACACCAAATAATAATTCCATGATGTTTTCTACGAGTTTATTATTTCTTTCCATTTCAACGAAAATAGAATATTCACCATCCTTGTTTTCGCCTGCACTAACATCGGCATCAAGAACAAAAGGATAACCCTTTTCTACAAACTCCATAAAGTCTCTCGCAGGATATCTATCCTTGGCTTGAAATGTAACAACACAAACGTCTGGATCTTCTCCCATCTTTGACTTAAATGTATCAACTTCAAAGATTGGATATACTAAATCTTCCAGATCATTAGCACGAAGACCTTCTTTTAAAATTTTATTGCTGCTCATTATCTATTCCCTGTGCTGCTTGTGCTTCTGCTGGTTCCGCCTGTTTCATTGCTGTGTTGGATGACAATATATCCTGTACTTTATTTCTATCTAAGTTCTGATATCCTCTATCGATGTTTTTCATAAGACGCTTAGGCATCTTAATCTTTACCATCCATATTTGATCATAATCAATCTTACCCTTTCTAGTTCCTGGGCGGATGTCTTCTGGAGATTCAATTTTTCTAACACGGGCCATTGCTGTCTCGGCATATCCAACCTTACAGCCGTATTCTAATAATCTCTTACCACCTGCTGGTTCCGGCATCTTATCTCGTGGCCACATAAATGTGCATTCCACAAAGTAGCGGTCTTCCTTTGGTCCTGCGGCTAGTTCGCCGTCCATCCAGTTTTCGAACACATATAGATCTAGTTCATCTATAACACGCTCAAAGTCCTTTAATAGGTTCAAACTGTTATTAGAACCGTAAATTTGTTCAATGTTTGCTATAACGTCTTTAATGCTGGCCATATTTGTCTCCTATTGTATTTATCGTTTCTAATATGTTACGCTATTATTTTTCTTATAATCTATTAAATACTTGTATGTTCGTATGCGGACTTTTACAATTAGTTTATATTAAGAGAGCTGTGTGCGAGCATCTTTCAAGCACGGAGGACAATCCTTAATATGAAAAGAAAACACAAGGCCGTTTCGGCTCAAAACTCAGCGTATAACAACATTGTAAACATTAACTCACACAGATCCAAAAGAATCCAAATTACTCCAAAGAATTTCAGTCAAGAAATTTACCTCAAAAAACTAGATGAAGAAGGCAAACACATTGTATTTGCTATCGGACCTGCTGGTACGGGTAAAACAATGATTGCAGTTCAATGGGCAATTAATGAATTCAAGGACAAAACGTGTGATAAAATTGTAATTACAAGACCTGCAGTTTCAGTGGATGAACAACATGGATTTTTGCCTGGAGATCTAAATGAGAAGATGGCACCATGGACTCGTCCTATTTTTGACGTTTTTTCAGAGAATTTCTGTAAAGCGGAAATAGAAAGACAAATAAGAGAAGGAGTAGTCGAAGTAGCACCACTTGCTTATATGCGTGGTAGAACGTTTAAGAACTCTGTGATTATTGCAGATGAAATGCAAAATGCAACACCTAGTCAGATGAAAATGCTGTTAACTAGGTTAGGAGAAGGATCAAAGATGGTGGTAACCGGAGATTTGCAACAGGCTGATCGCCCTAGCAACAACGGATTACTTCAGTTCCTCGAGTTGTATAACAACTTTAGCAACCATCAGTATGTTGATATCTGTCGTTTCACAAAACAGGATATCGAGAGACATGAAGCAGTAAGGGAGATTTTAGAAATTTACGGTGATAATTAGTTATCGAATTTTTTAACTAACACACCACTAGCCAAGAGGAAATCAATTCCGTCCGTGCTTCGGTACTCGCTCTTATAATAAAGAGTACCGATGCCGGATTGGAATACAAGTTTTGCACACTCTATGCAGGGTGCATGTGTGCAGAACATAGTTCCATCAGCACCGCTTTCAGTTGATTTTGCTAGTTTGGTAATAGCATTTGATTCTGCGTGTAGCACCTGCGGTTTGGTCTTAAGAGTAGGATTCCCTACATCATCTATGTGAGTACAATCCTCACAGTCGTTATCCCATCCACTAGGCATACCATTATAGCCAATAGAAATAATACGATCATCCTTGACAACAATTGCTCCTACTTTTAGTCTCTTGGCATGTGATAACTGTGCGAATCGCTCAGCCACGTCCATGTAGGCCTTCTCGAATTTCTGTTTCATTATTTTGCCTTGAATAATTTGGTCTTGTCTTCAGTGCTATTAGAATACTGTTCGTATTCAGGCATTGGATCTTGCATCTCGGTAATGTTAGGCCATTGCACAGAAAAATATTCATTGTGCTTGTACCAAGGATTTTCTTTGTCGTCTGATTGAAAAATTGCTTCTTCAGGGCATTCAGGAACACACACTCCGCAATCAATACACTCTTCCGGATTGATTACAAGCATGTTTGGTCCTTCGTAAAAACAATCAACCGGGCAAACTTCTACACAGGTTGTGTGTTTACAATTAATACATTTGTCATCTACTAAGTATGCCATATTATACTCCTAAGCGTTTGCTATTCTTATTATTCTACTAATTAGTTGTCCCAAGCCATTCTGCCTCTGCAGAGTAAGCAGTTCCTTGATGCCCAGTTGTTCAAAGTCATCAACTGTGAGGTGTGCTACCTCACTTTTGTGGCAACCATTTACTATGTCCGTGACTACTTTGGCAGTTCCTTTTGTTATGAAAGCATCACCATCTGCACGATAACGCATCAAGTTATCATTGTCCGCACCGCCTATAATCCATAACTTTGAGGCACAGCCGTGTATTCTGTTTTGTTCTGTCTTGGCTTCTTCTGGTAGGGGTTCCACTTCGCGTGCCTTATCCACCAAATATTGTAGCCTGTCATGCCCTTCAAGCAACTTAA
>Ga0222715_10004040_pt1 | contig 12914 bp, 18 predicted proteins | sample C33_9DmetaG_FD_165056 | JGI IMG/M metagenome (GOLD analysis project Ga0222715, IMG submission 165056) | Estuarine water microbial communities from San Francisco Bay, California, United States - C33_9D | ecosystem: Environmental > Aquatic > Marine > Unclassified | place: USA: California...
CCGTGTCTCCAAGCCCGTCCAACCAATTTTCGCGATTACCCGCTAATTTACCGGTGCAAATCATCACCGCCTCAACCTTCATTAAAATTGGGTTTAATTTTAATGAGTGTTTCTAATTACGACCAGGGTCTTAGTATTACTGGGAAAGGGAGTGTGAGAGGGGGTTATTCATGAGCTGCCTCTTGGCGATGTCTAGGGAACCGCTATTTGGATTCGCGTTGCCCTTGTACGCGTTGAACTGGTGGAAGGGCTTCTGCTGGTATGTCTGGGTCCACCCCCCGTTCGCGGCGTTCATTCGGCCATCGATGCGGGTGGTATCACTGCGCACCGCGGTGAGCCGCCCACCCTGCTTCAGGGCACTCTCACGAACATTCATCCTACCCGCATTGCCCATACGGTTAGCCTTACCACGACGGTCCTCTGGACGGAAACCATACCTCATGAGTTGTTCATTAGTCTTATCGACAACCTTTGAGGCCGCTGTGTTGTCGTAGGCACCACGGAAGTTTGTAATACCCGGCGCTGGCTGATTGTTGTAGATGTACTGCTCATCATTGCGGTCGCTCCTAAAACGGGTTGGATCTTGGGACATCGTCTGCGCTGACACGAAGCGCTTCGCACCACTGAAACCCAGCCCATCTGTGCGCAAACCAGTCTCCGAGCGGTTGGTAGTTCTCTTCGTCTTTTCGTGTTCGTTCCTTGGTACGACAGCGGACATACCTTGGGCGCGACCGGGCATCGCGGGTAAACGGGAGGGGAGGTGTGCCGTTGTCTCTGGTTTATTGTGGGTCAACTGGCCGACAACCGCGGAGCGGCCACCGGTTATATCCATAGCTGGACCTGTCCGTCCTGGTAAAGTTGTGAGTCTATACTCACCAACATTGACTGGGTTCACCCTAAACATCTGCTGGTATCCACCAGTGGCTGGAACGTTGGGGTCGACCCCCAAACCCGGCCCAACCATCTGCTTTTCCACTGGTGAGAGATTGTTCATTCGACCCTGGTCGTACATACGGTTCCTCATGTTTAGGATTTCCTGTCCCCCACTTCTCTGTTGAATGGAAATGTCCCCAAAACTCTGCATCTCAACTTTACGTGGAATACCCGTTCGCGTCAAGAACTCCTCCTCTTTAAATTCGACGGGTGCTGTGTCATACACGGGTGGGGTCTCCCGAGGGGTCTCCCGAGGGGTCTCCCGAGGGGTTGGTTTACTCAGATTTCGACCAGCGTATACGAGACCTGCTACAGCCATCAACGATATGGGATCAGCCATTCTTACTTCTTGTTAATATTTTTATTAACGTACCTTTGCTGAAAGAGACCATTTTGAAGTTCGGCACGGGTGCTGGATGGTTCATAACTCATGGTGCGTAGTGGAACCTTACACTCCATGTTGGACAGGGGGAAGAGGCGGCGCTCGTAGGTTGGGACGATGGTTTTGTTGAAACGGGAGGTACTCTGGGGGCGGAGTTCATCACTGGTGTCTATGTGCTGTGCTGGGGAACCCTTACCCGCCATGTAGGGGGCGGTACCATAGAGCATGGTGTTGGGTCGGCAGCCACCACAGTTGAGGGTGCTGGGCTGAGGATACACGAAAACCTCATCCGTCGCCTTCACTGGGGCGATGGCTCCCTTATTTTGAACGATGGAAAGACCAGGTTGGAGCTGATACGCCATTTATTATTACATAAGAATATTTATCTACGCTGGACCAAACATTCCACCTCTTTTGTTTCCATCATTTAATCCACCGAATGCCTCAAGTTGGACCCCCCTCGCATTGGGGTCACAGAAGCGGGTGTCACTCTTACACATGGGTCCATTCTTTGGGCCATATAACCACTCCGCAAACACAGTCTGATCCCCGGGTATCTTCGTGACTGGATTTGATACAAATTGTCTATCGACATGATTGCGCTGATATTTGGGTAGGGGGGAGCGAGAGCGCCCCGCGTCAAAGGGAATTTGGTTCCCTATTTTCTGATTTGCTGTCGCGTAATAACACGCCTCCAATCTATTTGGGGCATCACCCATGAGTACATTTCCCATAGGATTTTCGTCTGTGGGTAGCTGACACCCCTCGGAGTACTTCTCATTCACCATATTCGACTTGTATAGGGCGATGATTAGGGTCAGAACGGCTAAACCCAAAACGAAAATACGAGGATCCCGACGCGTAAGATAGATAATACAGGATGTGTAAATGACAAACCGGGATGCCGCGTTCACTCTATCCTCTGGGGTTTGTTCCCCGGTTGGCCAAAACTCCAAAACCTTGTCGGCATTTATGAGCTGCTTGGGATCATCAAACCAGGTCTTCATTTAGTATATGTGAAGGTTTATTTTTTTGGGAGACCACCAAGCATACCACCCATCATCTTCATGAGGGCGTCTTGGTCGATCGAGCCACCCTCGGTCTGCATCTTATCCGCACAATCCTTCGCGATACCCTCAATCATGGAGAGTGTGTCTGCTGGGATAGATGTGATGGTGGTACCAAGCATATACAGTGTCTGGAGGTACTGCCACGTCACACCCCGGGTGTTTGGGGACATACGCTCCCAGTACGACTTGATATCGAGATCCTTCAGGAAGTCGATCGTATCAATCTCCTTCAGTAGGAAGGTCTCATCCTTAGCGGAAATCTTATCCGCGTAGGGGGAAACACCACCCATAAAAGCATCCACAACGAGGCGGGGGTTGGTGCTCTTGAGTAAATCGAAAGAAGTTAACATCTTCTTAATGCCTTTTTCATCTGGAAAAGTCTTGTGCAATTCCACAAGAAATTGACTCATCATATCGTTAAATGCAGTAACGGACGCCATTTTCTTAGTTTTGGGGTGTAATCTTTAAGTCTAAAAGGGTTCACTGGAAATAGCCTCCTTCTTACCCATGCCTTGGGACACTATAAAAAAGACCAAAATCGCATTGAGGACGGCGGGTTTGGCATACTTGTTGAGTTCCAACTTACCCTCGTTATTGAGTTGGGCTTTCAGGTGAATGTAGGCGGCAGTTATACCACCCGCGATGAGAGCGGCGCTCATGGGGTCACGTAGGTAGTCGGAGAGTTCCATTTAATTATACCGAGGATTTTTTGTACGCTGCTCTGGTGCATCACCAAATAAAACTCCGTCATCCTCTTCAACTTGGGATTCGGGTGCCTGGACACCTGGGACAGTCTTGAATTCATTCTCGAGTCCAGTAGGTTCCCTAGTGAACTCTGGCTCTAGCTCTGGCTCTGGCTCTGGCTCCGGTTCCATCCCTGGCTCCCCGAGGGGCTCCGGTTCCATCCCTGGCTCCCCAAGGGGCTCCGGCTCTGGGTCAAAATCGTCAATCACATCGGGATCTGGGGTGTCTTGAATTTCCCCATCCAAATCGATGTCCCTCGACTCTTGGGACATGTAGGTTTGGAGAATCTGTTGGACTGGGATAAGTTCCTTCACAGTGGCCTCGATGCACCCACAGAAACGCGATGTCAGCTTTTCATCTCGGAGATATTCACTCTGTTCATCGTGGAAAATGTAGGGATCGCGGTACAGGTCCTTAGCCACATTGTTGTAGCAGGTCTGGATGAAGACCTCGTTCGTGGGCAACTTGAGGGCAATCTTCTTGTTGTCAGCCTTGAGGCGGACAGCGGATAAAATCTTGGTACACGCAACAAAGACCGCGGCTAAGAGGTCATTGAACCATGCGCAGCGGTTGGCGATGTTGTCGGTGTGCTGCTTGGACATCGCGTTGGACCAGTTTGGAACTTCCTTGAGGAGCTTCTGGTACATGACGAGAACCTTCCTCCCCTTGGACATGGTGACGGCTTCGTTGTACATATCCTGGAAAACTTCAATCATGGCGGGGGTCATGATGAGACACAGCTGCCCCATGTACTCCCTTTTGGCCTCAACCATTATATTAAGTGAATCGGACATGGTTATATAGTAGTTTTACATATTAAAACTTTAAGTCTCACGCGGATTTTCTATACTGGTTCGCAATCTTCTTGAGGTTCATGAGGTTTGGGAAATCCCCATCGTCTGTGCTCCCCTTCTTCTTCTCCTGCTTCTTCTTGGAAACGATCCAACTCACGTAAATGTCAAACTCACTCACCAACTGAACGGTGAACCCACCCAGTTCAAATTGCCTCGCGATGTACCTCGCCGCCGCAGCCCTGTCGAACACGGGGTAGCCGATTAAAAAGTAGGGAATCGTCATGAAGAGTTGTTTGTACCCAAGTTCGACGGATTGTTTAATTTTAGAAGAAAACTGTTCGTATATTTTAGTGTAAATCTCCTTTTTGATTTGTTTTCTTTTGTCATCAATCTTAATTACATCATCGATGCTAATCATTACAATTACTGCAACTTATTTTTTACGGAATCCAACTCACTCTTACATGGCACAGACTTCTCCTTGACGAGTTTGTAGTCGATAAACTCTTTACCCTCTGAACCCTCTGTGTAGGCTGCAACGTTGCTGGGTGCTTGGACACCCAAGGGCTGGGAGCGGAGGGATACCAGACGGATCTTACTCCCTTTGACTTCAAACGAGGCGACGACAGAAAATCCAAACGCAAATCCACTATTCTTCACCACCATAAACATACATTCGTAGACGTCATTTTCTTCCCCCCTGTATTTCTTCACAGAGGTTGTCTCGATGATGTAGGTGGATACACCTGTGCGCTTGAATATTTCTTTGTTTGCCAAGAGTACAAAATCCTGTACCATATCATTGTCCACACTTGTCTCAACTTTGGTGTACTTTGAGAGATCTGGTCTGGGGTCATCCAACTTTATGTCCACCGGGTTGGTGTAGCCTGAGAGACCGAAGGCTTCTCGCTTGGACATCAGGAAAAATAATACTACGACCAATGCGAAGAGGTACACGTATTTCATCTTTACTATTACGCGTTAATTTTTTTTTAGAAAATACAATCTATATACTATATGTCGTTGTTGATATACAGTCCGAGGTGTAAACATTCCATGGATGTCATTGAGTATATAAAAAAGCACGAACAACTGAAACAGCTTGTTCACTACCACAACATAAATACACAGGGCATCCCCCCAAACTACAAGAATAAGATAAACCGTGTCCCCACGATGCTGACAAAAAATGGGAAAATCCTCGTGGGGAATGAAATTAAAAACTGGTTGGACTCCCTCCTCCCTGCACCCGAAATTTCAAACACAACCATATCTGGGTTTGGTTGTAGCATGACAACTTTAGACGGAAACGATGGTGACTCTGACATATTCCGACTCGATGAATATGGAAAGTCCTTACAACCCGCCATGACGAAGGAATTGGAAGAGAGGATCAATAGAGATGTTTCAAAAGGTCAGACATATACAGATTTAAAGATGTAATACACAGTATATAGTAGATATGAAACTTGTTACAATTCAAGCATCGGCTTTTAAATCGACATTTGAAGTCCTGAAGGATATTCTAAACGATGTAAACATATACTTCAAACCCCAAGGTATGTACATCGTCACGTTAGACACGGCGAGGACATCCCTCATAGATATGTTCCTGGCTGCGGATAACTTTGAAGAATACCACTGTGAACAAGAAGAAATTATCGCGGGTATAAACATTTCAAATACGTTTAAACTTCTCAAAACGATCACCAATAACGATATACTGAAACTTGGAATTACTTCAAAGGAGTATATGGATATTGAAATCACCAGTGATTCTAAAAAAACAAACACAAAGTTTCAACTCAAACTTTTGGACATCAACGAGAATCGCATCGAAGTCCCAGAAGTTGCCATGACTACGGTGACCACCCTCCCCTCTGTAGATTTTCAACGATTGTGTCGAGACATGTCAAACATAGGTTCCGAGATTGAAATCCACCGATCTGGTACGTCTATAACATTTAAGTGTGAGGGGGATTTTGCAAACCAGGAGACGACGATTGAATGTCAGGATGAAAGTCCCAAAATCTATGGGTTGTACAGTCTAAGGTACCTCAATATCTTTACAAAGGCGACGAGTATGTGTGCGTCTGTGCAAATTATACAGGAAACTGGGAATAGATTTTTGATTCTAAAGTATAACGTCGCCAACTTGGGGGAGCTCAAGTTTTACCTTGCGACTAAGGTATCCGAAGATCAGTTGTAAAGTGTTTGAGGGTGGACAAAGTCTTCTTCATACCCAAACTATTTGTAATTAAAACTTTTGGATATCTTTCCCTCAATGTTTCCGTGTCGTAATATAAAAAGTGTTCGAGTGAGACACTCTGTCCGTGAAAGTCATTTCTCGGACCGATGTACCGTTTCACCTTTTCAGTAATGTCCCTCTGTGGTTTATCATCGTGATCCACCAACCAGACACTACTCAAAGGGATGCTGAACTTCATGCCAGACTCTTCAACTTTTCCAGGCTTGAAGTTGATGTCATTTGAAATAGCCTTATATATACGCCCATTGAATGAATATTTCACACGGAGAATGATATGCTTTACATTTTGGGGAACGGAGGTGTGCCTAAATTTCTTACCCGTCGCCATGAGATGATATTCAGTGAGTATACCAACCCAAGATTTACTCTCATTTTCCCAAAAAGGATCCTCAACTTTGTACTTCATACCATCTTCAATTTCATATTCAAGTTCTTCAGATAGTATGTGATAGTCTGGGTGTGTAGTTAGTTTCCTGAATATAAAATAGATGATGCTTAAAAGTTTGAAGAGCATTTCTTTATATAATGGAGGGAAACTTTTTAAGTAGATATAATAACAAGATAGAAAGTTGGAATGAAAGCATAAAGAATGATCCATCCAATAAAAATAGGTATGAATATGAAATGTCCGAGTATATGATAAATTGTATGCCCTACATGGAACGATATATAGATGATAATAGTGAGTCGATAAATACAGATAATGTATTTAATGTCAAAGAAACTGTTGGTCTTAAGAAAAAAGATATTTTTACAGATTATTTGGTGGAGGTTGAAAATCAAAATATAACTAGACCAACTGTGAAAATGGCCGATCTATGTGAGAGGTGCCCAAATAGTAATATACTCCACTTTCATGATACAAGTGATTTGGTGTGTGATTCGTGTGGTACTATAATTTCAACCATCATCAGTGAAGAGCTCACCTATAGAGAAGAACAGGAAACATCCGAAAAGATTATAAATTATTCATACAAGAGGGAAAATCACTTTAATGAATGGCTCTCACAATTTCAAGCGCAAGAGATGACCTGTATACCTGATGAAGTCATAGAACAGTTGAGATCGGAACTGAAGAAGATCAAAATTAAGAAACTCGAGGATATTACACACGCAAAAATTAGGGGGTTGTTGAAAAAGTTGAGATTGAATAAATACTACGAACATGTTCCTTACATAACTAATATTCTAAATGGTATCAAACCCCCGAGTATGCCACAGGAACTTGAAGAATACCTACGAATCATGTTCAAAGATATTCAAAAACCCTTTGATGCTAATTGTCCCTCAGAGAGGAAAAACTTCCTCAGCTACTCCTACGTCCTCTACAAATTCTGTGAACTCTTGGGGGAGGATGAATACCTCCAGTACTTTCCACTTTTGAAATCCAAAGAGAAGTTGTACCAACAAGATGTCATATGGAAGAAGATTTGTCACGACCTCAGGTGGGAATATATTCCCACTATATAACAAATGGTGGTACGAATCCCCCTTAGCAACTCTGGATTTCTCAGCGCACATGGCTACGAGGATGTCAGAGAAAAGTCCAAACTCGCGAGACACCGCGCCCTCATGAGAGTCGTCCGAGCCGGTGAACCCCCCTTAGGTCTCTTTAGGAGACTCAACGTCCTCATGATCCTCTTTAGACGGAGAGACCCCAAACTATCCAAGATTTTTAAGGAGGATAGAGATTGGGTCAGAGAGAAACTATTATAGATGATCTTCATAGATAGACTCGTGCGCTACTTTGCAAAAGACATCAACTTACCATTGAGGTGTTATGCAAATAAACGGCAACTCCTAAATAGGAGGGACTGCTGCGATTGTAAAATATACTGTAAAAAGCCACCAAATGGTGGGACCCCGGCACTCCAAGAGATTACCACACTTAAGTATAAGGACTCCCTATATTATAGCAAAAATGGATCAAATTATCCACGATATAGATCATATTCGCGAAGATCTCCTTAGATTGGAAAGTGATGATATGGAAAGTTTTGCAGTACAACATTGTATCGAGGAAGTCAGTACACTTATTGGGAGGATTCGGGAAATTCTTCATGGAATTCTAACGAACCCAGAGGTTCAGTACCAAGAATCTCTACAGTTTTACCAGAGTCTGGCACAGGTCCTCCCCCTAATGGTTCTACTTCAATCTTCCGAACTTCCACCTCCCGATCCCTACACGGAGGATAATTTACCAGGTACGCCGTCTTCAGACCTGTCAGATGAAGATAGTTTCTTGCCTGGCACTCCGCCGCTTCGTTCAGAGACTTGATGATTTTGAATTCTAGAATAGTGGTGTTGTCAATAATCATATCTATCCTCAAATTTCCAATCACGTGACCCTTAAACTTAATCAATACAACCCTCTCAGACTCGTAGGGTACCCCCCTCTCCCTAAGTAAAACTTCCATAGCATTGTGATATACTCTCTCACTGTACCCCGGACCCAGGTCAGAATATATCTCCTTAGCTAAATCTTCGATCATATAGGTGTATCGATAATTTTCTCTATATACTTTAAGATGGTCAAGCGGGCTCGAAACAATAACAGTAATAGCAATAACGAGAAAACCTTAAAAATTAGAGGGCGTGAGGTTGTTCTCCCCCCACTCGTAATTGGTCGTGGCATGTCATGTGGATACGCTGGTATACCCCGTTATCTGAAGAGGGCGAAGGACCGCTTTGATAATCTGGGCTACGTTTCGGCATTTTTTAACTACATCATAGAGACAAAGAAATATGGTATAGTAAAAAATATTGATAAGATTAAAAATACTCTGAACAAACCAAACACAAACTCTAGAATTAGTTCAACACCCAACGTTCACTTTTTTATGGTCGGTATGACCAACAAATCTGGGGTTGGACACGCGGTCAGTGTTCTCGTCGATCCAAATCAGAAGAAGATGTGGGCATTTGATCCACATGGACGGGACTCACCCAAATCTGAATGGGGGGTCGCACTCCGTAGGGAAATCATTCCCATCCTACAGGGTATGTGGGGTGGTGGTTTTACAGTTCGTTATTATAATGGACCAAACCTCCAAGCGGACAATACCCGTGGGACGTGTACAACGTTTTACGTGACTTTTATGGATATGATTCCATACATGTTGAGTGGTCAGGGTAACATAAACCAGGTTGCAGAACTCATATACAAAAATATAACAGCTATACGACAGTTTTATCTTAATTTTGCCCCCCAAAATGTTGGAAGAATAGTCACCAGAAACGTGACTCAAACTGTGGGAAATCAAAGAAGATCAAGACCCACCTCTATGAATATAAATTCGTAAATATAAGTATGAGCCTCCGCCTCATCCAACTTCCCACCCGACTCGTGAAAGACCTAAGGAAGATTAGTAAGATATCAACGAAACAAAAATGGGAGTACGGTGGGAGATTACTTTTTGATGATACCTATACCTATACAGGTTTCACCCGGGTAACATCAAAAGAAAGAGCTCGTATAGATAGTAGTGTCCTAGAGTCCGAATGGAATTCGACATTCACCTATCACACCCACCCAGGTATCTTTTCGCGCCCAAATATGGGGTGTGAAAAATGGAGCATCTTCACCACCCTTCCCAGCAATTCCGACTTTGAAGCCTACATCAAGGGATACCCCGAAATGAGAGTCAATTTCATTTGTGATGCACATGGATACTACATCATAGATGTCCTAAAAGCTGTAGAGATGAACACATGCGCCTTACCAATAAGTATTACTTCTGAGATGAAGACTATACGATACGAGGACTTTCTTTATGAGCGCGGGTTTGGAGAAGATAGGTGTGAATATTTTTTGACAACACTGCCTCACTGGAAAATGTTCATCAATCAGGAGTTGTATCCTCGCATGATGAACTTATATGGAATATCCATCCACTACTATGGCTATGAGGATGAACCACCAATGGTTATCATCGACGCATGAGTGAGTCCTCCAACTCATCTACCTCGTACCAAGCGAGGTGGCACTCCAGAGAGTTGACATTCAATTCACAAATCTCCTGTGCTTCTTCTATGGCTTCCTTGAACCGTAGACGAAGTCTCGGATTATCCGGTGGTGCGTCATCCGGACGAATAAGCCGTGGTCGGTGGTATAGCCCATTTAAGGTTCTAACCTGAATCTTCCTCAACTTCATCTTGTGGAGAATCTGATTTTCAGAAAAGGTGGCTAAGCATTTCATATTGACCTATACTAGATATTTTCTAAGCTTGTAATAAATGTCCTACAACGTCGAACCCTGTACCTTCAAATACCGCGTATCCTCCCTAGAGAAGGTCGTTGATGGTGACACAATCGATGTCAACATAGACTTGGGTTTCGATGTATGCACCAAGCAGCGTGTTCGCCTACTAGGTATCGATACCCCTGAGTCCAGAACCCGCGACCTCGAGGAGAAGAAGTTTGGTCTCCTCTCCAAAAAGAAGTTGAAGGAATGGTGCCTAAAGGCTGTCGCATCTGAGAAGGACGATATAGAGATCGAACTCAGATGCCCAGAGGCGGATTCTAGGGGAAAGTTTGGCCGCGTCCTCGCGGAGATTTGGGTGTCAGAGGATGGACAGTGGACCAATGTCAATAAGTGGATGTGTGAGGAAGGGTACGCTGTCCCCTACGTGGGACAAAATAAGGCGGACGTTGAGGCCCTCCACATGGCGAACCGGGAGAAGGTCAAGCATCAGTTATAATCAATGAAATTAAAGATTTAGCTCCAGTATTTGTTATATGATTTTCAAATCCATCTACAATATGCTATTCCCAAAACCACCAGTCCCAGAACCCCCAAAGTCTTGGAAGAGGGGGGGGAATCTTAGACGTTTATAGGGGATACTTCCTAACCCATAAATTACAAATCCATTTTTCACCAGACTTTACAGGTTGCCCACCATGTAAAGCCTTGGACGTCCATAAATTATAGTTGTCGAGTGTGTGGAAAAAGAGAGCATCACCAACCTCAAGCTTGTAAGACTGCTTTAAGTTGGGAAAGATGGTCTCACCACCCTCGTAGTCGTCGTTCAGAGCCATGATAAAGGTGTACATTCTTTGATTGTCCACATCGTTTAACGCGTCTTGGTGAGGGAGGTAGTGCCCGCCCGGTTTATATCGAAGAACCTGAAGTTTTTCACAGTTAAGAAGGGGTCTATCGATATACTTTAGACATCTCTCGGATATATCCCGAACTATGGGATCATCGAAACCAAGCCACGCAGTCTCACTCTTTCTAACACGTTCGTCTACTTTTCTGTCCATCGATACGATAGAGGGTTTGAACTCACCCTCGACCCTTTTCACGATGTGTTCACGCTCCTCCTCCGTTATAAAGTTCTTGATGACCTGCGGCTTGGGATATAGTGGCATCAAATATAAAAATAAAACGATGAGTGCCAATAATATCAACATACTATATAGTAATATTTTTTGGTATCACACTAACATATCTTCTCCGTATATTTCCGAATATACCATTTCCATATTCGAAAAGTGTACCCAACTGGTGTTCGATTTCCTCTCGTCTGCGTGGTTCTAATATAAACTGTCTCAAAAAATCTCCACCCGAATGAATCAAAACTTCGTAAATGCTCGACATCTCCCTCATTTTTTCTCGATGTTTTTCCTGGCGTTGCAAAAAATCTTTAAAAATGTCGTCATTCAGGTAGTTGAGCATGTAGGAAATACGGGCGCGGGTATTATCTATCGGTGGTGGATCCACCATAAATAAGTTTTCATTATCCATAGTTTGTATGACAGTGAGATAATGTAAAAACTTTTCGGGGGCTTGATTTTCACGAAGTTCCCCAAAAGAGGGAATACCACCACAAGGAATATCACCATGCTCCCTAGACAACATCCCATTTCGTCTAAATTCTATATAGTGTGGATTATGTACACGACCAGTCACAATTTCACCTGTGCGCCAATCAAACGCCGTGTGGCAACCAATACACCACATCTGGGAGCAACCGTTTAATTTATGAATAACCATTCCACACTTGGGACACGATTTACTATCCCTATTCAAAAGCTTCATCGTTTCGACCACACCCGGATCACATTCGTGTGTATCTGTCAAAAGCTCATTACAATCACGACAAAATTGACGTTCACATAAACCACAATACCAATCCTCGTTCAAGAAACCCTTACACACCTCACGTGGACACTGACGGGTAAATGTTTTCGTCGCGGTGTAGCCGCTCATATTTCTAAGTCTCGCCAGTTCTCGGTGTGTCCGCTCCATAACATCGTAAAGTGCTCTAATCTGTTCCCCAACCTCATCTACACCGGATATTTCATACCTATTGTGTAAAAAAATAAGATTCTCCTTTTGCTCTCGGATTATACGATGCATCCTTTTTATTTTTAGGATTCTTTCAACTTCAGGTTGGGTCGAAGGCATCAAAGCCTTCTCCCTCTCCAATAGAACATTCTCTCTGTGGTTTTTTAGATCTCTATTTCTAAATATACCTGTACAAAACGAGTCTATAAACTCGCGATTCCAGGTAGTCTTACACCCCATACAATGGGGATCCTCGAAGGAGGATAAGATGTACCTCTGAGAACATGATCGACAACTCGTTAAATCACAAAACGGGCAGTCTACCCTTTTGTGATTTACCTTGTTCAATTTTTCACAACACACATCACAGAGTTCCATTCTTTAAATAAACAATAAACTCTTTAAATTAATTAGAGAAAAGAAACCCTATAC
>Ga0222715_10004048_pt1 | contig 12906 bp, 13 predicted proteins | sample C33_9DmetaG_FD_165056 | JGI IMG/M metagenome (GOLD analysis project Ga0222715, IMG submission 165056) | Estuarine water microbial communities from San Francisco Bay, California, United States - C33_9D | ecosystem: Environmental > Aquatic > Marine > Unclassified | place: USA: California...
GGGTAGAAGTTTTTATACCCGAGCATTTCGCCTTTATCATTTTTTACAGGGACATTAGCGATTACATTGCCGAACTCATCTTTTGATGTAGTGGCGTTTGGAATGATATCTATTATGCCTTCAGCGAGGCGGTCAGGATCAAGAGTAGTTCCGACAAGGGTCATGAGACGGGCGGCTTTTTCAGGAGGTAGGTTAAGCGTATTTACGCCTATGCCTTGACCTAAAATAGGCAGGTTTGGGTAGCTAACCTTAGCTCCTCGAGTCCAGTCATAGATATCACGGCCGAATTCGGTGACTACTCCAACGGCTTTACCGGCGTTATCGACTATCCTGTCTGTAATACCCGGCGGTCGGTCGTTATTAACGATTTCCAGACCACGCATCGACATACCGTCCCAGTCACGGACGGCATAGGCTTGTTGGTCAGCATCGGACAAAGACGACATGTCAAAATCGACACCAGTACCCTCGGTGCTGTTTGGCTCAGCCATTATCCCGCTCCTTCTAGGGCTTCTCTACGCCTTCTTGCTAAAGCTTCTTCAGCGGTCTCTTCTCCTCGGGGCTTGGGAGAAAAAGAAGGCAAAGACGGAATTTCAAACGTGCGTTTTACCTTGTTAGACGCATCAAAGAAGGCATCTAGCTCGCCTAACTCAACTCGGTTGTTATACTCTTTAATAATATTAACTTCACGTTGACGCCTTAATTCGGTAATACGTCTTAACGCGCTTTGATCAAGCGCTCTTGTGCCTGTTAGAACCTGCCTCAAGAATTCTCTTTCTGCAGGAGTATCCAAGCCTCTGGCTCCAATACCTAAACTGCTTATTGCAGTAAACACGTCCGATCCTAGCAACGCATCTAAGTATTGATCCGTTGACGCCCTTCTTTGAGCCTCAGAATCCCCTAAGAACTGGGCCTTAACCCTATCAAAGTTAGTCGCTATTTCAGAGCCAATTCCAAGGTTTACATCGCCGCTGTCAATAACCCTAAGGGCTTCGTCTAGCTTTGCAATGTTGTTAGTTGCGGCACCTGCGTTTTGGACTAACTCCCCGTCACCTGTGGCGCTGAGCTTTGCCACGCTTTCAGCGTAGGTCTCACCGGAGGTCACCGTCACGTTGTCAGGGACTCTGGGCCGTGAGCCAAGGGTCTTGAGTTCCCCTGTTAGGGGACTGCGCTGCCACGTATAAACGGGGTCTAGACCTTCAGCCTCTATCTCTTCAGGAGTCAGCGTAACAAACCGCTCCCCTTGAGCCTGTAGTGCAGCGGCTCGTTCAGCCTGAGAAGCCTGCAGAGCCGCTAATCTTATGCCCTGCTTCTCTTGGTCCATTGCTGCTGCACGTGCGCCGATACGGCCGGGTAATTCTCGCGTAGCGCCTGCCAGTCTTGCCGCAGCAGAACCACGAAGGGGTTGCCCGTCAGGACCGACATTACCGGCATAGCCGAGCGCCGCCTGACCAATGTCAAACAGCATTTGAGCCTGCGTGTTGCTTGGGTCAGAGCCTAATAGCTCTTGGTACATAGGTAAATTGCGTTCCACTCCCTCTTGGATCGTGGGCACGGAAGAACCCCCCATACGCCTAAGGGCTTCGGCAATTATCTCAGGCGAGTAAGTTCCAGAAGGGGTAACGCCCGCCGCGTCGCTACCGTCTTGAAAATGTTGGACCATGCCTCCGTCAGCCATGAACATCGGCGCATTTGTGGGGGCAAACAATGCCCCCACCCCCGAATCGGGAGGCGGCATACCCTGCTGCATGCCTTGAGGCATGAACATAGGCCGTTGGTCCACGGGCGTTCCTACAGGCATCATTGGAGGCATCCTATCATCCATTGGAGGCATCATTGGAGGCATATCCGAGCGCCGCCTAGGTCTAGGGTCATACCCGATATCAGTAGGGGGCAGTTGAGGCAGGCCATCAATAGGTGTCCCTATGCCTCCAGTGCGCGGATCATAAGGAGGCATAGGTGTCCCTATGCCCCCAGTGCGCGGACGCTCTTCCATAATACGGCGCTGCTGCTCTTCCATCATACGACGCTGCTGCTCTTCCATCATACGACGCTGCTGCTCTTCCATCATACGACGCTGCTGCTCTTCCATCATACGGCGCTGCTGCTCTTCCTGCATTCTTTGCATTATAGAGCCGTCATTAATCTCACCAACAGGGTCCACTGGTGGTGCAAGAGAACCAATTCCTCTTGTTGCCGGGCCTGCCACTGGTGGCGCAACCTGTTGGCCTTGCTGCAGCAAAAGGTCACGTATCGCAGCGTCATCAGGGGAAATAGGCATAGACTTTCCGTCGCCCATTGGAGGCGGAGTTGGGAACCCTGCAGGCAAGTTGTCATTGGCATACGACATGCCAATTAGTGCGCCAGTATTAGGGTCGTAAACTGGAGTGCCTTGTGGAGGCATAGACTCTCCTCGTGCGGCTTGGGCTTGAGCGTCTGCTCGGGCTTGTGCATCTGCTATGGCTTGTGCTTGCTGATATTCGGGCGTCTGTGCGGCTCGGGCTTCCGCAGCCGCTTGAGCTTCCCTCCCAAGAAGGCCTGCCATAGCCTGTGCCTCTGCTTGCGCGTCTGCTTGCTCCTGAGACAAAGTAGAACCGCCGTCGGCGTAGCCCACAGGACCACCTGCAGCTAATTGTTGTGGTGGCATTCCCTGAGGAGGCATCATAGGTGGCATTCCTTGTGGAGGCATAGGTGGCATTCCTTGTGGAGGCATTCCCTGCGGGGGCATCATAGCGGGCATTCCCTGAGGAGGCATCATAGGCTCAGCTTGTTGGCCAAGAATAGGCTGCAATAACGCAAGAACACCCTCTGGCGTTTCTTCTGCTTCACGGAAACCAACCAAATCTGATAATTCCTCGCGTCTAGCGTCTATAGAACGCATGTCGCCGCGTAGGTTATTCATCAAAATCTCAGGAGAGTCCGGTGAGCGCTCCATAGTGCGGGCCATGTCGGCCTCGTCGCCCTCTTTCATTCCTTCCATTTCTTCGGCAGACAATTCTTCAAGGAGGCCTTCTAGGTCGTCCATAAACCCTGACATTATGCCAACATTTTCGACCTGATCCTCGTCAACCATTTGAATACTATTTTTCATGTCGCCCACCTTAGAATAATCCTGCTTTGGCTGCACCGGCAGCCGTTGATACTGCGCCAACACCCAGACCCACAGCCGTCTGTAAAGGTCCTGCGCTAGGGCTTGTTTCAGAGGTCAAAGCCATTTGCGTAGTTGGGGCGCCACGGAAGATGTCAGAAACAAAGCCCAACTGCTGATAAGGAGCCATTGTTTCTTGCATTTCTGTCGCGCGCATCGCGTCTAGTTGAGCCTGTGCATTTTGCTGCTCAATAGCACCAAGATCACTAAGCATACTTACGTCTGAAGCGCCTAATTGTTGAGTTGCCTGTCCAAGCGCACCCATTTGACCGCCTAACGAGCCTATTTGACCACCTAACGAGCCTAAAGTGCTTGCTTTCTGGAGGTCTACACCCGCTTGTTGAGCAGCTAGGGAACCGATACCTTGGCCAAGAGACCCATATAGGCCCGCGCGTTGACCTGCGATATTTGCCTGTTGGGCCGCTATTTGAGCAGGTAATAGGCCTAAATTAGCTTGCTGAGACCCAAGTTGGCCCACTAAACCAACGCCTGATTGGCCGATCTGAGCCTGCTGTAGGGCCTGCTGCCCATATAAACCGCCAATTCCCTGTAGAGCACCACTTTGCTGTAGTGCTTGTTGGACTTGCGTCTGTTGAAGGTTAGCCAGTTGATTTGCAGCATTTGCTTCAAATCCACCCACCTGTAACTGCCTGCCTTGCTGCGCCTCAAAGGCGTTCATCGCCGCATTTTGCGCTTGCCCGTAGTTCTGGGCGTAATCCTGCATGATTTTCTGACCCATCAGGTCCTGAACACCGCGCTCAAATTCAGCACGTTGAACACCCTCACGAGTGCCGCCAAAAGCACCTGCGCCAATTGCTTGAGCGGCCTGTCCTTGTTCCGCGATGCTCGCCTGACGGCGCATTTCCTGAAGGCTATTTTGTGTAACTGCCTCTTGATATGGGTTCATAAACCCATAAAAAGAACCCGGATCATAGCTCTGAGCAGCTCCACCGGCAATCTGCCTTGCCCCTCCAAGTATTTCAGCCGAAACGCCGAAATCGGAAGGCCTTGCCGCCATCGCAGCCTGCTCTGCAGCGTTTAAAGTGCCTAAAGATTGACGTATATCGCCCTGTAAATAACTTCCGGCAAGGTCGCCTGCTCTTGCAACGCGGCCTGTGCCTGCCCCAACGTCTTGCAGCCCTGCTCCGGCTAACTCTGAATAAGCGCCTAACTGATCAGTGACATTGATACCCTGACCAAGGATGTTTTGAGCCGACTGGAACTGTGGGGTGACGTTTATAGCGCCCGCTGCTCGAGCACCTTGCGAAGTGAGGTCCATCCCCTGCGTAAGGGCTTGAGAGGCTCCTTGAATATATGGCTCATACGCGCCAATCCCCTGCTTTGCAAGGTCTGTAGCCTGAAGTTGGCTCTGCGACAGGCCTGCTGCTTCTACTGCAGGGAGGACCATCGGCGTATTGTAGAGCTTATTAGCTTGCTCAATGAGGCCTAGTTTGTAGGCCTCAATTTCGGGAGCCTCTCGGACTATCGAGCCGGTGTAGGTAATATCATCAGCCATTCGAGCGGCCTCCCTCAAGTTTCTTCATTAAAGCGTACATACGCTTAGCGCCTTTGCGCCTTGATCCGTCGCCCATGTTTCTTACTGATTTAGCAGTGAATACAAACTCACCATCGCTCAACATCGCAGGTATGTCGTCTGAAGTGCCAGTGCCGGGGCCACTAATATGGCCATTTTTACGTGGATATTCCGCCGAACCGCCGTCAGCGGCGGTCATCGGATTAGCGTATGTTGGAGGAGGCGGAGGGGGCGCATACATGTACTGGTAGGGATCGTAAGCATAGCTTGTGCGAACACCGCCAAAATCTAAACCGTACTTCTCAGGCTGTTCTGAAAGTAATCTTGCGCCGCCGCTTTGCCCTGCTGCCATTTCTTCAAAACCGGCAGGTACTGTTGCAGGCTGCGGATCAAACCCGCCTGTTGCAGCCATGATTCCTGCTCCAGTCGCCAGTAGAGGGCCATATTGGCCTAGAAAACCTTCTGCTCCGGCCGCTTTTCGCGCTGCAGGGGAAAGATTAGTTGCAATGTTTCTTAGGCCTTCGCCTATGCCTACGTCATTCGGGACAAGGGTGTCGTAGACACTTCGCATAAGGCCCGGCGTTTCTGTGGCGGCTGTCTTAGCTACATTAGCTGCGGCGTTTGTTGGAATGCTGCCTATACCTAAATTCATTGCCTCAACTTCAGCGCCTGAAAGAGGAGTAAAACCGGTGCTTGGCGTACTGCCCGCAACGCCCGTTCCGGTAGCATTTGCTGCGAAAGGGTCGCCAATGGGGGTGGTTTGAGCAGAGCTCTCCAGTAAGTTCACTGGCTCAGAAACAGGAGCAGGCTGTGGAGCGCCAAAAACGCTTTCTTTTGCCTTAGCTAACTGGCCACCTATTGTAGTAGGACCAGTGTAGCTGCCTGCTTGGAAGGCTTCCGTCCCACCAAACACACCCGCTCCGGCACCGCCGACTAATCCGCCAATAGCACCCGCTTTTAGTGCGTCCTTTAGGTTGCCACCGGCAACCAAAGTAGAGCCTGCGCTGCCTACAAAACCCGAAACAGCCGCTACGCCTACTGTAGAGCTTACGCCCAAGGTGGCCGCTGCTGCAGGTCCGAGGACAAAGGCAAGCGACAAAGTAGTAACGATTCTACCCACTTTACTCTTGGCAAACTTTTTAACTGCCTTTCCAACCTTTTTAACGGCGCCTTTTACTTTTTTCCATGCTTTTGAAAGGAAACCAAACTCGGGGAGTCCAGTAACGGGGTTTATTGTGCCTGCTCCGCCTCTACTCTTTAAAAGCTGCGCCTCTGACGGCGTAATGTGGGCAAGCATTGTGTCCCCGCCACGGCCTTGCTCTGCAATAGCTGCAGCTATTGGGCGAAGAGACGCAATACCGCCTTTAGCGAAATTCTGAGGAGCCATTCTGGGGTTACCAGAGGTCTCGCGTATTTCGTCTACGGCTAGATTTAACGCTCCGAAGAACTCAGGATCAAAGGTAGGAGGAAGAAAATCTTCAGGGATACCGTCACTTAAAAATTGTTGACGTAATGCTGCGTAATTTTCTGGGGATTCCAGAATGGCATCAACCACTTGATTAAGGGAGTCTAAAAGCTCAGGAGGAAGGTTAAGGTCGCGTAGTTCCGACTTAAATTCAGCGACCGCCATAGGGTCTGCTTCTGCTGCTGAACTCAGCACCTCAGAATTAAACTCTGAAACAGGCATTTCCTGCCTCATCCGCTCGAATGCGGCAAGGTTTTCTGGGGTCATCTGCTCGGGGGACTGTAAGGGTGCCGCAGCTCCCTGCATCGCTTCTGCCATGATCTTTTCCTTAATTTTTTAAGTAGGACCACACAGGGTCGCGCGCCTGAAGCGCGAAATTACTGCTGATTATCAAGCAATTATTAGTCCCTGTCCACTTCAAGATAAGACAGGTAAAAAGTCACATCGGCTCGTGTTGAAGTAAGCTTTAAGACGTTACCTTCTTCTAAAATGCATGGAACACCTGCAAACACGTCAACGCTTGCACTGTGCGCTAATCCTTGCTCATGGTACAAATAGCCTACTGCACCGCCCGATGTCTCGTACTGGCTTACCGTAATATCCGACTGGTTACCAGAGGCATTGGTCACCCGCAGGGACTTAATAATTGCTGTATTTGCAGCAGGGACCGTGTAAATCGTTGTCTCGGTCGCCGCTGCAGGGATAAGTCTCTGATGAAAATATTTATCTGCCATTTATTTCCCCTCGAACCATGCCCGAGCGTTGCTTTTGCTCTGTGTGACTATCGGCGTGTAACTGCTGTTTAACTGCAGAATAATCTGTTCTAGCGAACGCACCAACTGGTCAAATTGCTGCGGGCTGTACTCACCCGTGGCGGCGTTAGGTAGACGGACGTTTCCTATCTTACTCATCGCAGGCCATCCGGTTGAATGTCAACGCGCATTGTGCCGTAGCGCCAGTTTGTATCCACCTCGTCACTGGTAATCTTAAGCGAAATCTGTCGCCCGCGAGCTCGTGTGTCGACTTTCTCTGTCGTCGGCGTAATAACGTAAGGGTCCAAAGAACTGGGACTAGCCGTGGCCTGTGGGTAAGGACGAAGTAACAGGTTGACCGTGAGATTACCCTCTTGGTTTTTAAAGTCAGGGATAAAGCGCCTCATCAAGAGCATGTTGTCGCCGTCGCCAATATCAAAGTAACCAGAGTCGATAAAGGCCGTGACTGCGCTGCCATCTGCCTGATTAACCCCGTCTTCGTGGTTATATATCAAGCTGCGACCGGCAGTAAGTCCGTAAATAGTAGAAAGAGTGTCTTCAGTGCTTTCAGGAAAATACTCTGAGGCAGTGGGTTTTTGGAAAGACCCTACATCCTGCCAAGAGGTGCGCGCTAACGAGCCTTCAGACCAGACATTTTCAAGGTAGTTAAAGGTCACACACCGGTCAATATAATCCGAGGTGAAGCTGCAGTAAAACCACGTTACTTCGTTAAAGTCTGAGTTAAGCGCAGCAAAAACCTTATCCTCTTGCACCAGATTTATGTCGTCGAAAACATAGTCCTGAACCGTGCAAGGAAGCTTTTTCACCGTACCGTCAAAGACGTAGAACGCTTCGTGGCCCATCCAGAAAGCTAAGCCGTTAACTTCTATCGCAGAGTTTGGACCTAAGGCGCCACAGTTGCTGCCTAGTTGTTGAAAACCAAACGTGTACGGAGGACCAATGTACTGCATGCCGTGAAGCGACGTGTCGGTGAATATTAGTATTTGTCCGCGCGACCTAACCGCCGTCTGTATTCTGTTACCGTCGGACAGGCGTTGGCCACCGGCCGTGTTGGTTACAGACTCAGTAAAGGTGTTGATGTCTTCTTGGTCCGAGAATCGTACAAATAGAGGGTCTTGTGTAGAGGCGTCCCCTATTGTGGTTTCAGTTCCGAGGGCAATTAAGTGCCTGTCCGGACTAGACACAAGCATGTAGCTGTTCTTAGTCGGTGCGCCAGAGACTAATGCAGCGCGAGTATCTACGCCGTTTTCTGGATTCCACTGGTACAGTTCCCCGTCCACAAGCTGCATGAGCAACACTTGGCCGAAGTTATCAAAATGCCAAATACGCGCGTTAAGTGTTGCAACCTGCACTTGAGTTCGTGGGGTGCCCCATGTGCTAGTGCCCCATGTGCCTGTTCCAAAGCCGTAGTCAAAGTAGCTAACGTCTGATCCCACGTTGATCTGGTAAGATCCTACCACTGAGGCGCCACCATTACCCGTATCTGATCCGTCTGCATTGACAGGCGCAGTGATTGTATAAGTGCTTGAGTTAGTTACCTCGGTTATTTCCCACTCGGAGTTGAGAATGTCAGCGGTAATTTGCCCGCCTAAACTTACCGCGCCACTAAAGGTAACAAAATCACCTTGCACTGCTCCGTGGTCGGTATCTGTCACGGTTATTACAGGAGAGCCTGTAGAAGCGGCAAACGTCACGTCACCGGCAGCGGTTATACCTCGCAAAGGGGTAATATCGTACCAAGCGCCTCCTACGCTTACGTAGATTTTGCGGTTCGTGCCGACGGCAAGGTAAGGAGTTCCTGAAAGGTTATTCCAAGAAAACGTAAAACTACCAAAGCCTACGAGGTAATCTGCAACGCCATTAAAGTAGGTCCAACCACCGATTTTTTCGGGCAATCCATAGCGAAAACGGATGTTGTCGCCATCCGTCCACCCGCCTTCAGCACCGTATTCGGTGTTCTGTTTGTCAATGCCGGGCGCTAGTGTAAGTTTGAAAAAAGCCATCAGTAAGTCCACATAACAAGGGTGCTTTGGCGGGTATCAACGTGTACGAAGGTCTTAGCTACTCCAATACCGTTAAAGCCCAATTCTAACGCATGTTTAACAATTAATGCGCGCTGTGCCCCGTTAGTTACCCTTATATCGGCGGCTATGCCTTGAGCGTGCGTACCGGGCTTTGTCTTACGTGCTTCTTCTGGATGTGTCGCGTCGCGGTACCCACTGGTTATAACAAACGGAAAACCGCACAGGCCGCGCAATTCATCGAGTTTAAGTACAAAGTCCTCTTCAATGAGGTTCTTGCCTGTATGCGTGCAGGCAAACTCACCAAACGAGAAGTACGTAAACTCCCCCACTAGTCGCAAAGCTCGGCTAACTCTTTCCAGTCTTGTGCAGTCCAGTTGGAGGTATCCACAGAAGAGGGCAATTCTACGGTAATACCCGCGACGTTTGCACCTAGTAACCCACCGGCAGCATTAGTGCTACCTTTTAGACACGCCATAGCGTTATCTTCAGGGGTAATTTCTAGGCTATTTAACTGCGTACAAGCAGATAGGGGTAAAAGTAGTAGTAAAAGTACCCTCATGAGAACCATCCTTTAATAGATTGAAACATGCGTACTGGGTAATAAAGCGCCCCAGACCTAAATCTGCCAAGCCCTAACACACTCATAGCCTCACGAAACACCTTATCAGCCTGTTTCTGATTGCGGCAAATACCGTCGCCGTGCGTGCATAAATAGTCGTGGACTACAGCAGCTTTGCGATTCTTAGCATTGGCTACAGGGACTACCCACCGGAATATTCTGGGTACGCTTGCCAGATCAGTCTTATACCCCGCAGGCACAGTAACGGCACGCCCAAGAATATCGCTGTGGTATATAAGAGGAGCGTGCAGTTCCCAACCCCCATCGACCGCTTGCGCCACTAGTGGCGTAGTGAAGTGACTCACTAGGGTTTTCCCCAGAAGTCAAAGTAAGACCCGGCAGCCGTACCGGCAATAATAAAGCCCAAAAGCATGGAAGTTATTATCTGTACTGCTGTCTTGCTCGCTGTACGTTTAACTGCCCGCCAAGAGTCAAGCAATGACCGTATCTCATGCACATCGTGCATTGCGCCGTCGTCGTGTAAACCCACGTCACGTAAGGCTTTTTTAGCCCCCGCTTCCGCAGCGCGTTGAATCATTGCTTCTATCTCTAGGTCGTTCATAACGGTACTCCACTACTGCAATTATGCGCCGTCTTCTTTCGCTTCTCGGACTTTCTCTTTGGCGCCGTAAAAATCGCCAACTTGTCCCAGAATTTCATTGGCCTGCTTACCTGTGTCGATTGCAGACTGAATGAGGTCAAAGGCTTTCTTAGCCGCCCCTAGTGCTAGTCCAATCTCAATCATTTCTTACTACTCTGGTTTAGTGGGCCAATCAGCTTCTTCCAAGGCAGGGAAGTTTTCGTGCAAGGTTATGTCCCGCAGGGCTTGACGGTAGGTAGTCATATCCGCAGCCATTGTTACGTCAGACATTCCTGTCCAATCAGTCTCAGCAAGTTTAGCATCTCTGGTAGTTCTAACACCCGCCGCCGCCGCTGCATCAAGTTGTGCTTGATAAGCCGCCTCATGCTCTGCCTTGGTAGTAGTAACGCCATCTTCGTCAGTAGTGTCGGCAAACATATCTGACTCAATGTAAGCCTCAACCCAGTTACCGTTTGCGTCCTGCACTGCACCGTTACGGCCTATTTGTTTGTAGGCTGCGCTTGGCTCAGGCTTCGGAGCTGCGAGTACAGGGTCTATGCCTAAGAACGCGCAAGTGTCTGCGTCCCACACTCGTGGCAGTGATGTGTTGCTGTGCATTCTTCTGACTTCGCCTTGAGTCTTCAGCTCGCCAGTTGATTGAATACGATATTCCATAATTCACCTATGCTATTGCTAAGAAGATGTAGTTTCCACCAGAATTGTTAAGCCCATCAAAAGAAGCACCTGATGTTACTGTAAATCCACTCGATAGTGGGTCGATGTAGTCAGTGTTAGTGACTTGAGCGGCTGTAGAGTTCAAGAGCAAGTAAGGATCGTTACCTGCTGTAATGCCTCTTTCATAGTCCCAGTAGAACCAATTACCAGTAGAGTTTGTACGCTTGATAAGAATAAATCTAGCACCTGCCGAGAATCCGCAGTCTACGTTTAAATCAGCACCTGTGCCTGTGTAGCTGCCTACTTTGCTTACTCCTGCTAGTGTGGCGAATAAGTATGCGACATAACTATATGAAGCATTATTAACAATGACACTCGCAGCTTTCACATTAAACTGAGTTGCAGTTGGAGCGGTTCCAACATCACTAGCATTGTCCCAGTCAGAAGTTGCTGATGATGCGCTATCGCTATTTAACTGAACCCTGTAATCAGCACCAAGAGCAGAATGATAAACAGACCAACTTGTTTCAGCTCCATTTCTATTTTTTACAATCATCATTTCTGGAACAACGCCAAGATTGTGGTCTTTTAAGTAAACACTACCTGAACCAGTATAAGCCACCACATCAAAGAAGCCTGTGGCGCGTTTGAACATCCAACTTCGGTTATTAGTTTCTGTTCCTTGGTCATTATACCAACCATTTTGGAAGTCCCATGTATAACTATTTTGATTGCCTTCGACGGCATTGCTATTTGTGTTTAAATATTTAGTGCCTGTAAGACGATTAGCAATATCAGTAGCGCCGGTTGAGTTTATATTAGACCTAAACCACGCCATATCAACAGGGAACGAAGAACGGTATTTTGGTGGGCTTGTAGAATCCGGTGTATCAACAGCAAAAACCTCAGTCCCCGCTTCAGGAGTCTTCATCGGTCTGCGGAGGGCTATGTAAATCCATTTAGCGGTGTTTGTTAGTCTTCCATCTGCATACCAAGTAAACCCAGTAGAGGTTAAAGAAATAGCATTGGCGCTGGTTTCAGTGGTGGAAGCTTGTGCCTGTAGAACGGTGTTAATGTAATTCCCTGTAGCAGTGCCACTTGAAGGTGTAGGTATACCCCTCATGCTGTCAACCATGTACCAAGGTGATGCTGCATCTGCACATTTAAACATTACAAACGCAGGTTCAAACCCACAATCTATAGTTACATTGTTTGTGCTGTTTTCATTCCAACTCCCACACTTAATAATATTCTCATCGCCATCGTCACCAAAGCCTCCTGCGTCTGAGGCGAATACGTAGGCAACGTAAGTACCACCGCTGCCGTTTATGTCTGCGTCACCGCTAAGAGTTATTGCTGTGGAAGAAGCGTGTGTACTGTTCCAATAATCATTAGCAACAGCAAGCGCATCAGTGTTATTGAGATACATTGTTTTGTTGCCACTAAGGTCTAAACTCTTATGCTGTAATATCCAGTTTTGTCCAGTGTCCGTACGCTTACAAACTACCATGCCGGGAGTTGATCCGAGACTATGCGGTAATTGTCTTCCGTTGACTCCATTACCAGTATAAGTCACAACATCAAAGAACTTCTCAGCCTTGCGGAATGTCCATGAGGCGTAGTCAGCACCGCTTGTGTTTAATTCAGTAGTAAAGCCATTAGAATTAAAAGATGCTAAACCATAACCTCCGGGGTTAGCTGCGGCATTTGTTGAATCAGAATATATAACACTGTCAACGCCTCTCTCAGTATCCTGATAACTCCAGTTTTCAGCACCATCGCGTCTTCTATAAACAACTAGACCACCTTCACCAGACAAATCAATACCGTTGTTGATGGCAATGCCCGAACCAGTACCCTCATACAAATAAGTCGAAAAAACGTCCTCAACGTACAGAGACTCGCCTGCATTACCTGCCGCTGCTGTCAGAGCTTTCGCTAGTTTGCTCATGCGTTACTCCTTAAACGTAGCTGCCAGTGTAAGCACCGTACAGTACGGAGGAGACTTTCCAGAACACCAGTGTGTCTTTCGCAGTCAGCGTAGGAGCGACATTGCCGCCAGAGGTTACCCAAGTCATCGTAGGCCAC
>Ga0222715_10004049_pt1 | contig 12903 bp, 13 predicted proteins | sample C33_9DmetaG_FD_165056 | JGI IMG/M metagenome (GOLD analysis project Ga0222715, IMG submission 165056) | Estuarine water microbial communities from San Francisco Bay, California, United States - C33_9D | ecosystem: Environmental > Aquatic > Marine > Unclassified | place: USA: California...
GATCAGTTTGCGACCTTCATGAGTCGAAGTATTCACTTCCACCCCATCATCAGTCATTTTGTTGATGCGACGTGCAGTCGCTTCATTCATCTTCGGAGTCCAATAGCGAGTCATAATTCAATAATCGTGAACGGAACGTGTCCAGGCAGGATAGCCTTGAGACTGATTAAATCGTTTCATCTCAAGAATCATCTCATAGTCATCGGGAGATACAATATCATCCCAATCACCATCTTGATCATCATAACGATTGGTAATGTCGTAGTGATTCAAAATCAGAGTAACTCCAATTGAGAGAATTGAATGTGATCATCGCACGAATCAGAATCGTGCAGATCGATCATGTCGGTGTCAGTGTGAGAGAAGAGTTTGTCGAAGAGAAAATCGACAAACTCTTTATTCTCATCAGCAAGCGAGGGGAGTGTAGTCTTTGCCATTGTATGCTTCAGTGTTGAAGTCCACAACCTCAGCACCGTTGGCGATCAGGTTGCGGATAGAATAGAGAGCATCGCTCTTGACAACGGTAGAGAATGAAGTCATCTCACTCTCAGCACCAGGATGCCAGATCACACGCTTGACGAAACTCTTAGCAGCCGAAGTGCAGGGGTAGAAGTCAACTTGAGTAGCGGAGTTGGTGAGGCGCATTGGGTGGCGTTCCCTTGATTACGAATGTATTATAGCAAGCCCAGAGGGGTCTGGGGTGGACAGTGTACCAGTTCAGAAATCGTCCTCAAACTGGTCCCACTCCTCGCTCAACGTGGTAAGCTCCTGCTCACTCATTTCCTGCTGCTGCTCATCGCGGTTGGTTTCAACGATCAATCGGCGGTGCAGTTCGCTCATGGTGCTCATGGTGCCTCCTGTCTTTACTTCTCCATTGTAGCATCATCATCGCCCTGCTCAGCATTCAGGCGCAGAGGCCCGTAACAATCTTTAATCTCTTTAACGTGCTTCCAGTCTTGGGGATAAACCAAGACGCAACATCTGTTCTCTCTCTTCAAACAAGCAGTGTCTTCACAGTGCCTATCTTTCACTGCCACGCAAATCGTGATGTATGCATCGTCCACAAAGTCAACGTAACCATGAAGGCCGTCATATTCGACGCATTGATACTGCTTAAAAGGCATCTTTACCCCACTAAAAAAGATTCTTCATATTTCAGCAATTCTGGCGGTGCAGGGATGAGGTTATGGTCCTGCGGCACGGCAGATTTCCAATTTTTCCCAGTTTCCTTTTTGTATAAACGAATGCCCAGATGTTTGTATTTAAGGTTAGTCGGAACGAACACTTTGTAGTCGAATCCGTTGTTCTCTGTTAGCATACTCAACTCTTTGTTCTCACGTTTCGTGACCGTGATAGTAGAGCACGACAGCCAGAACATCTGCTCAAACACAGAATAGTCTTGCAGATACTTATCTGGGTTGTCCATAATCATCCGTCCGATGAATTGTGGGGACAGGCAGTGATCATGAGTACGCTCTTTTCGATTGTTCAGTGCTTCCTCACTGATCAGTCCCAGGTGATTCACCTGAGCACAATCAAACACGCTGATATAATACAGGCGTGTGATCGGTCGATAGAAGTCAGGGTCACCCCAGTTGGGAAGACTAGCACACATTGCGTTGTATGCTGTCTTACTGTATGCTTGCCAAACTTTCTTGTGCTTGGTAGTCATGACGAGAATACTGGTTTAGTTTCGATTGAGGAATGGGCCTGATCTTTCTTCAGGTGGTTTTCCCAGAATATCGCATCTTCTATTTTGTAGAAGGTAGCGGATTGTGTCGAAGTCTCCTTCTTTTTCTTCCTGTTCCAAGTAACGACAAATTTCATCGTAAAATTTCGGTGAGTAGGATTGGATCATGAGAATGCTGCCATCAAAGGATTAAGATTGAGTTGCATTGCAGAGTAAGGCGTGGTATCTTCGATCCTTACCTTATCACCCTGCTTGGCGGCATTGATAGGCGCATGGTAGCACTTTGACTTTGTATCATAGAATCCCCAGATGGATCGTGGCGTTTTGTCAGTGTAAGAGAAACTACCATGATTAAGAATCCAGATAGCAACAAGATTGCGCTTGAATGGTTCAATCTCATAGGAATAACCAGTGGGGGCTGTGTGAGGGAAATCAATCATTGATGTAACCAATGGCAGGCATTCCGTTAATGAAGATGCAGTCAACAATTGCCTGCAACCTCTTGATTGTAGCAGCAGCACCCTTAGAATGCAAGGGCACGATCACCTTTCCGCATGGTTTGTTGTACATCTCAAACTTACCAGGAGTGATAGCACCAGACGCGATACCTTCAGCATCACGGCGATCAAGACGGATCACGCGACCAATAGTCTGTGCCATCTCAATCACGGGGAGTTGACGCAGCAAAATGGTGTGAGTCAGACCAGGCACGTTGATACCCTCAGACAGAATGCTGTAGTGGAACAGCACGAACTTACGGGTAGAATCTTTACCCCAGGCAGTCAGAGTGTTGAAGAACTCTTCACGGCCAACTTTGGTTTGGTTGACATAAGCACCGTGCTTGCTGGTGATGTGCAACACATCGTAACCACGCTGCTTGAGTTGGTGCAGCAGATTGGTCTGACTGAGCATATTCCAGATCAGACGAGTGCTAGGAGCAGCAACAAGAATCTTACCGCAATCACCTTCAATGTTGTCGATGATGTTCAGCACGTTGTTACGATCAACCTCGTGAGCATTGTACTTAGTACGAACCTCATTGCACTCAAGAGAATCAACAGAGGGGGGAATGATGCTGCCGTTGTTCATCAGTTCAGGTGCAGGCACGTTGATAAGATCGTTGCCAAACACCAGACTGTTGTTCATACCACGACCGTTGCTCTTACGGCTATAACGAGGAGTGGCAGTGAAGAAGTAAGCATTGGTTGCATTCATGCTGGTGCCAGCAACACCAACGAAGTGAGACTTCTGAGTGGCGTTGTGTGCTTCATCGAAATATGCAATGTCGATGTCAATACCAGAATCAACAATACGACCCAGAGAGTGATAGGTAGTGAAGATCAGTTGATGAGTGTTAGCAGCAAGACAGACGCCAGCATGAACAGCAATCTGAGCAGGTTTGGTGGTGCTGTAGCAGTCAACCTCACCACTGTGAACGTGCATGACGGCCGCATCAACAACACCGTTCAGAGCAGCGGTGAACTCTTCATAGAGTTGCACTGCCAGGAGAATGCGGGGAGCAGTCACAACGACCGTCAGAGGGCGCTCAGAGGCGCTCAGACGGCGCTTCAGGTCCTCAATCATGGCAAGAGTCTTGCCGCCACCAGTAGGGCAATAGACGCAACCCTTGGCGGCAGTTTGCAGCACGTCAAGAATACGCTGCTGGTGGGGGCGGAGTTGCATGTCCTCTCTCATCAGTACCTAGGTATTATAGCATGAAAAAACCCCGCCGAAGCGGGGCCGTGATCCAGTATGCGGATTGTCACACGCAGGTCAAGCAGTCCCCAGCAGGATCAAACTTGACAGGATTGCCATTTTGATCGACCAAGGTGTTCTCAGTCGGTTTGCCTTGATCACGAGGATTAGGCTTCACATACTGAGGAAGGAATCCAGCGAATTTAACAGGGAACAGATCATCATCAACTACAAGAGTTTCACCATCTTCTGCAACGTTAGATACAAACTTAATGTAAGTTTCCTTCATTGCAATGAAGTCATCCATCCACTCTTGGCGGAATTGTTGAAGATCGGGAACACGATTGGGTGCATAACCAAAGATCCAAACTGGTAGACTTTTGTTAGTTCCGTGTTGAATACCACGGGCCCATGCTTGCATATTGTCACCGTTACCAGCGCAATATGTAATGCATCGTTGTTCTTGCAATTGTTCATCATTTCGCCCTTCAATACCCTGCTTAGGGTATTTGTTGGCAAGAAGGAATCCCGTCAGAGAATTACCCTTCTTACCGTTAGAAGTATAAGTTTTAAAGTTAGGATAGGTCTGACAATTGTTATAGGCGTTTTTCTTAATCCAGGTACGGATTTTGGGTGTTTTATCGCTAGCAATAACATCCACAAATTCATCAATAGAATCTGAATCCTGTGGAATAACACCATCAGCGACAGCGTTGACTACTTCCTTCAAATAGTCTTCTTTAGTCTGACTGCGAGAGGGGTTTAAGTGGTGATTTGCTTGGTTTCGAGCAATCACTTCCCAGTAACGACTCTCCCAGGAATACACATCGTAAATATAAAGTTCTTGACCAAACTTAGAACGGGACTCAATACGGTTGAATCCAGATTGGCCACGCAGATGTGCAGGATCTAAACTCTGTTCATCAAAAGATGCAACAGGAGGTTTTGCACTCAGCAAATATCCTTGCACTTCATAACTATTTGCGATATCATTGACGTGATCAACGTCGTTACTCTTATCCCGTGGTTGTTCCTCAGGATTATAACGAACATAGGTGTCAGGAATAATATATCGACCCAGAAAATGTCCACCCTTGTACTGAACAGGAGGACAAATCTCCAGACTCTGCTGAAGAATGTCTTCAGTAAGTCCAAGAGGATTTGCACATGTTTGTGCTGCTTTATCCCAGACTGCTTGGATGCTCAGAGCAACCGAGTTTTGGTTAATTTGCATGATTGAAAAGAAAGTTGAGAATCAAAGATTCGTGAACTTGGAGACACAGTTAGAAACTAAGTTTCTTTTTCATGTCTACCGTTGTAGTTTAACAGCTTTGGGTGGGGATGTCAAGCCCCTTGCGGGGGTCACCGCATGTAGAGGTAACCGCCAGACCAGTCGCAACGCTTAAACATCTCTTCGCGGGAAGGAATGGAGAGAACGTTGTAGCGAGCACCCTTAGCGGGTGCTTTGATGCTAGCAGGCTTGTACACTTCACCAGTCTTCTTGTCGATGAAAGCGTGGATGCTATCGCGGCGATCATCAATGTGCATGAAGACTTTGTGATACTTGCGACCAGAAGAGTCCAGAGAGTAGAAGTAACCGTCAGGAGCATCTTGCTGGAGAGCATCACACAGCATCATACCATACTTAACAATGTTGAGGTAGATGGTGTTCTTGGCGTCTTGCTGGGCAGCGAAGTCAGCGAAGGCGGTGGTCATGGGTGGCGTTCCCTTGATTACGAATGTATTATAGCAAGAAAACCACCCCGCAGACGCGGAGTGGCTCCAGTTCGCCAACTGGCACATCAGAACCCTTTCTTCTGCTTCGCCTTCTTCTTATCTAAGATCTCAACATAATCCATTTGTTCTTTGAATCCATATTGAAACCAGAATTGTAAGAGAGATTCATAATCATCAAACACAACACTCTTACCAGTAGTAAAGAACAACTTGTAATTGTGTCTATCGTAAGGAACTGTAGAATACTCCGTAAAGAACTCAGGTAGCGTCGTCATATTCCTCACCATCAACATCACTATCACGTTCAAACTGTTGAATCAGGGCCTCACGATTCTGTTCGATCTCACTGTAGATTCTCTCACTCTTCTCAAAATCATCATCAGACATCTCAATACATTCAATGTACTCTAGAATGTCATTGAGAATATCAAACTTATAGTATGCAGAGATGCCTTGCTCCGTATCACTTACTTCATCAAGTTTACGCAACTTAGAGTAAAACCCATGCTGAATTGCAAGGTATTGCTTCAACCTGATGTAGTTGACAAAATCCATGTGCGCTACTTAACTCACATAGTATTTTATCAGTTTTCTTTCACGCTGTCAATAAATTGTAACGGATCAGGTATCTCGACCCATTCTCCCTGATAGTAGGCCCACCAGAAGAAGTTCCATTGAAAGAGATCATTCTCCTTAGGATCTTCAGGGAATGTAGGAGACGAAGGACCATTTTCTACAGCACATTCTTCATAAACGTGCTTTGCCATGTGTGCGAACTTCTCTTCAACGAAAGTTCTATTATCATCCTTCCATTTACCAATGGGACATGTCTCATGTCCATACATTGTTTTAGATCCTAGAGGACATCCACACTGTTTGCATTGAATCTTCTGTGCATCATAGTGTGGACAACCACGACAGATGCGAAGTCTTTCTTCTTGGTACTTCTGATCAAGTATGATAGCCCATCCTTCATACTTGTATGCTCTAACGAAGCACTTCCAAACAAAATCTGCTAATTCTTTATCGTTAGGGTCAAACTCAAATGCCATAAAAAATCAAGTCAGTATATTATGTATATGTACCAGCGAATGCTGCAAGAACACTAGTAGGATCTACAGTAAATCCAGTTCCACCAACAGCAGCACCAGCATAACCCTTATCTGTTCCAGATGTAGGTCCATTTGCTTGACCAAAACTAGGTGCTTGTGTTTGGTTTCCATCAACACCCTTAATTCCAGTTTGTCCTACTGTACCATCAGATCCCCAAGTTCCACCGCTTCCACTAGTTCCACCAGCGCCACCAGCACCAGCACCTTGTCCGCCAGCAGGTTGACCAGGGCCACCAGCAACACCACCAGTGGGAGACTGTAGATAACCTCTACCGTATCCACCTAAGTCACCAGTGCCACCATCTCCACCTGTACTGTATCCAGTATTTGTGACGTTTTGTTGAGCCCAGCAGCACTGACAGTTTGCCTGTCCCGATTGTTCATTACTGTAGCAGGTGCATCCACAACCACCTTGACCAAACGTTTTATAGCAATCTGATTGACAGTATGCAGAACCACCGTAATTGTTTCTACAGACATTTTGACATAATTGCCAATATGCTCCGCCACTACTACCACCAGCACCACCTACTCTATTTGTTTGCTGTGTAGTGTATGTGTAGGTTCCATTTCCACCCTTTCCACCAACACCACCACGGCCACCGCCGCCTCCACCAGCATAAACAGAAGCACTACCAGTACTATAAACAACTACTGAACCATTTCCACCAGTGTTAATAGAAAGAGCGACACCTCCAGCACCACCCTGAGGAACACCGCCAGATCCATAGATACCACCAGCAACTTCAACTCTTAAGTTATATGCTGCTTTCTGTGAAGCAGGAGAACCTAAAGTAGCCGCAGGATTGCCATTTGTAGATCCACAAGTACCCTGAAGCAAACATCTTTTCTTGATTGTCTTGCCAAGGTTTCCATTCCATCCACTTGCACTATCATTACCAATATCCAAATTCAGATCAGTATCACCTGAACTTTGTGTAAGATCATAGTATTTGATAGACCCTCTGAACTGAGATGGTTTCCAATTTCCAGAAGATGTGCCAATGTTACTATTCTCAGTAGCATCAGGTACAATCGGATTTGGATTAGTTACGTCAGTAACTCTAAGAAGTTCTGATGCCTTAATTGCACCAGAACTAGTCTCTTTAAACCTCAGTCTTAACTCACTAAAAGCGATAGAACCTGAGGTGAAATAAGGTCCAGTTTTAGTTGCTGCAAGTGGCATATCAATACAGGAGTAATGAGGTTACACCAATACCTTGAACGGTAAAGATAATTCTGTTGGGTGAAGATGCAAAGTCTATTTCAATGGCACGAGGAGCACCAGCTGTACTCTTAAATCCATTTACAGCGGTGACTGATCCCAAGAATGTTGCAATACCAGATCCACCAGTACCACAATACAATTGATTATCAATATCAAGATTATTAACAACAGCACCATTCTTTACTGTCAATCCTTTGTTAGCGATTGCAGTATTAGTTCCAACTCCAAGAGTGTTGACACCTACAAAACTACATGCAGTGAAGTCAGCCGTAGTTGTTGCTTTAAGGTTAGCAAACGTGGAGACACCAGTGGTATTATAAAGGTTCGAACTAACGATAATACTTGGTAATGTAAATGATCCACCAGAGATATTACCAGTAACAGTGAAGTTACCACCAACAGTAACGTTACTGGTAAATCTACCAGTTCCAGTTACATCGAGATTATATGCTGGTTGAGTGTTACCAACTCCAAGATAACCATCGTATGTGAGAGACATTCTCTCAGCATTGGTTTGACCATAAACAAATCCCCAACGTCCTGTGCTCTGTCCTACAACACCGTTAGGAATAGCAGGGCCGCCGTGAAGAACAAAGTTTAAGTTGCCCCAGGAGTTATTAACAAGTTCAAAGGTGTTTGCACTATATCCAAAGCGCATCATGCCAGTGCTTTGACCAACACCAACGCTCTGTCCTACAGCAACTCTTGCTTGACCTTTATCTGAAACAACTTCTGCTGTACCAAGGAATTCTTTTCTAACAGCAATATCAGATGTTGGAAGTGCGGTGCCAACACCAATCTTACCACTGCTAAGTGCAGCGAATCCAGTACCAGATGTGCCTACATGTACAGTTGCCGATGTAGTTACACCAGTTACGTTAATATTAGTAGCACCCAGTCCAGTAAGAGCAATGTCGGGGAAGTCTACAAGATTTCTAGCATTGAGAGCAGTTCCGATTACATCACCAGTAAAGTTTGTAAGAGCAGAGATGATACCTGCAACTTGGAAACTGGCTGGTAGTCTATCCTCAGAAATTGTCCCTGTGAGGAATGTTGCTTCTAAGTTACCACTGAATCTATTTGCTGTAACAATACCAGCAGCGTATTGGTTACCGAAGTCATCGAATGCAACACCTAAAGTATAACCACTGCCGCCTGTGATTGGATCACCAGCAATCTGGAAGGTATGTCTGGGATCAGTTGTACCCACGCCAACATTTCCTGTTGCGTAGATACTAGTAAATCCAAGGCCTACATCAGTATCAACCCACTGAGATGTTGGTAGGTTAGATAATGTAGCACCGTCACCATAGAAGTTGGTAGCAGTAACAGAACCAGCAGTGCTAACTCTAACATTAGGACCCAGAGTTACAGGTCCAGAGAATGTAGCAGCAGCTCCTACATGGAAAGCGTCAGTAAAGGTTGCGACGCCAACAAACTCAGAAGAACCATAAACAGATAGGTTTCTTGCTGGAGCCGTTGTACCCACGCCAACCTTATTAGAGGAGACGACCAAATCATCGGTCGCCACCTGCATTCCATCACGAAAATTAAATGATTTACGGAAGTTCGATGCCATTACACTGCCGGTTTTAGAGTTATTTATTCTTCATCATCAAGTGAGATTGCATCTTCAATCTCATTAACTCTACCAGAGAGTTCTTTCACCGCTTCAACCAAGAGAGGAATGACTCTTTCATAACGAACACCAAGATAACCAGTATCCTTTTCAGTTACTGCTTCAGGTAAGACTGCTTCAACTTCTTGAGCGATCAGACCTACATCTTCTGTTCCGTTATACTTAGATTTCTCATTCCAAGTGAAGGTATTACCACTGAGGGCCATTACTTTCTCAAGAGGATCCTTAATAGGATGAATGTTATTCTTCAGTCTTTCGTCAGAACTGTAGAATGCTGTAATATCACCAGTAACATTCAGATCACCATTGATAAGAACATCAGCATTAAATTGTGCTGTTGTATCAATAGCAACCTTAGATCCAGTAGGAGCATCAAGAATCAGATCACCACTGGAGGTATCAATAGTGGTTGCACTAGAGAGACCAAGTTGTACCTTACCAAATAATCCCCAACCATTAACAGTTAAGTTACCCTCAAGGATAGTGTTTCCACTTACATTCAGACTGCTGAGTTTAAACTCATTGTTTGCACGAACAATCTGGTTGAATGTAACGGGACCATCAAACTGTGATACCAGTGCGTTGTTGGAACCACCCTCAACAATCAGGGAGTCCTTAATCGTTACTTCATCAAAGATAACAGCCAATCTTGCACTTTGCTCACCAGTTGTAGTGGGAACAGGTACGTCGAATACTTCCTCTGTACCATTGGCAGAGTTGATCTTCTTGTTACCAATATAGAAGTCACCGTCATTGTTCATACCAGTGTAGACAACTACACCAGCAGATCTTTCTTGCGACTGTGCAAGGAATGTCTCTCTTTCAGTAAGAGTAATTGTTTGAACTTGGGGAAGACCAGTAGAGTAGTTACCAGGGCCGTAACCAAGATATTCAAATGTGTGTCCAGATGCACGGAGAATCGAGTTTCTTCTCAGTTCTACAGGGAGAGGTTCAATTCTTCTGATCTGAGATCCAGTCTTGTGAGAAGACTTAGGAGTACCGAAGTAACCACGGATAACATTCAGACTGTCATTGTTTGCACCAGACAAGGAAGATGTGGTAATTCTCATTACCTCATCGTCAATCATTACATAAGATCCCAGAGGGAATCTTGCAGCGGTGCTAATACCAGTGGCAGAAAGTCTGATTGTATTTGCAGTATCAGAGTCTGTAATATCAGCGACCAGAGTAGCAGTCTCATTCGCAAAGAATGTGAACTGTCTACCACCAAAGGCCTCAGACTCAGCACTAATATCTTGTCCTCTTGCACCAAATGCAACAGGAAGAACTCTACCAATGTTGGTAATTACATTAGCGTTAACAACCTTAGAAGAGAAGGTCTTAATGCCAACAACGTCATTGACAAAGTATTCTCCAATGTGATTGTTATTGCTATCAAGCAATCTAAAGGAGTTACCAGCAAGCAGACCGTGTGCATTGTTGCAAGTGAACGTTGCAATACCAGCGTTCGAGTCATAAGATACAGTACCAATTGCAGCAGTTGGGCCACAATTGTAGACATACTGATTAAGAACTGGGGCGGGATCTCCAGATGTAAATGCGAATGCAACTTGAGTGGATGAAGGAACACTGAAGATCTTATAAGTTGCGGAAGCAGTGTTACCAACACCTGTGAGTTGAATGGCAAGATCACCTGCTGTCTTGATTCCAGATGCTGCTAAGGTAACACTTGCACCAGAGAATCCAGCAAGGTTTAGTACCTGACCAGCAGTGTATCCAGCACCAGGAGCAGTAACGATTACGTTATTAACAGCACCTGCACCAGAAACAGTAACTCTAGCCTTCGCACCATACCATGCAGAAGACTCATTCAACAGTTTAACCTGTTCATATGTTCCAGCGGTAAATCCACTACCACCACTCAGAGTAGAATAGGTTACAATACCATTGAATCCGTGCTCTCTTTCAAGAGTTAGTGTTGTTACACCAGCAACAGAGTTTGTCGTGATTGCAGTGATAGTATTAGCAAGACCAATTCTATTTACGAATGTGTCAATAGTCTCTCTCGTGATGCTATTTCTGAGATCATCAGTAGCAACATCACCAATAGGAGTACGCTTAGCGAAAGACTTAGCAGATCTTGGGTTTGGATTGAGATTATCCTTATCAAGTTGAGGATAGAAGTTTTGAACAGCAGAACTAAACTTCTTAGAAGTAAACTCATTATCAATGGCATTATCAGCCTTCAGGAGATACAGGTGATAGACACCATCTCTGGATCCTGGTACATATCTTTGGATGACTTCACTGCGGAAGACATAAAGATTAGACTGAAGATCTCCTCTCTCAAATCTAGGAAGATCAACAGATCTTGTGTTGATATTGTTAGTTAAATCACCAGGAAGATGAACGACTCCCTTGGTATCTGTCACAGAGTAAGTAAAGGTCTTACTATCAGTTACACCAGTTACAGTAAATCTACCATTGAATCCACTATTTGCAGCCCCAACAGTATTAGTTGTGGATGTAGCGTTCTTGATTACAACAGTATCACCAGTATATAACTTGTGATTCTGGTTTGTGATGACAGTTACTGTACCACCAGATGCAGTACAGGAAGAGATAAACGAAGGATTACGATTAAAGGCATAATCAGATGTATTGATGCCAGTAATTGTAAAGTCAGTGTCAGTTCTTACACCAGTATTTGCTGTCTGTTGCAGAACAAATCCTTCTCTAGGATCACGAGCGTCAGGAACTTCTTTGGGGATAAAGTATCTTACTTTGTATACCTTATCATCAAGACCTCTGTTGTCAACAACTCTCTTGACATAAGATACATTAGACTGAGCACCACCCAGTCCAGCTACACCTTGAGAGAGGAAACTAGTGTAGATTCCACTGTTTGTTTCAGTGTGAAGATACCAGTTTCTATTAACTTCGTCGAACTGGAGAGGATGTCCCAGATCACCAGCAACTTTATCAGATACTCTAGAAACAAGTATTAAGTTTGTTCCACCATAAATTGCAATACTCTCATTCTTCAGAGCGTCAGAGAGTGTAGATGCAACCTTATAAGTTGTTGCGCCAGTCTTAATGGCAAAGTAGATTGTGTTCTCTTCAATATTCTCAGGAAGATCACCATCATCACTGATAAGTCTAATCTTCTCACCAGTTTGAATATCTACACTTGCTCCAGCAATCGACAGTGTGCTGCTAAGAACACTATTGACTCTATATGTCTTCTCAGAAGAAGCATCACCAAATGCTACAGTGTTACCAGAACCAACAGATACGTCGGTGTTGACCATTTCAATGCGAGCACTTGCTACATCATTGTTAACGGTCTTGACGTACAGTTTATCTTCAACGCTAGCACCAACTCTGTAACCTTGAGATACGTTGAGAGGCAGAACGTCTTTCTCATTGTATCCATAAAGATACAGGTGACTCGAAACACCAACAGCCGTAGTGAGACCAACATCAAGTGTCAGATACTCAATGTTAGTTTCTGTGGGAAGAACCGCCTTTGGAGTAATGATCGAAGTAATGTAACCTTGATCATCTTTGGTAAATGCTTCTGCCTTGAATCCATCAGAGACAAGAGCAATCTGACCGAAGTTAGAGTTAGAGTTGGTGATAGATGCGTCAGCACCAGACTCAGCCGCAAAGTGCTTATTGAAACCAATAGCGAATACAGATACAATCTGGAAGATTGCATCATTTGTCATCTTGATGTGAGCAGTTTCCCACCCTTCTCTATAGACTGCTCTAGAGTCTAAGTGATAGACAGAGGAGGAAGATGTGGAACTGGATCCTTCGGGAAGGTCAGAACCTGTCA
>Ga0222715_10004052_pt1 | contig 12898 bp, 14 predicted proteins | sample C33_9DmetaG_FD_165056 | JGI IMG/M metagenome (GOLD analysis project Ga0222715, IMG submission 165056) | Estuarine water microbial communities from San Francisco Bay, California, United States - C33_9D | ecosystem: Environmental > Aquatic > Marine > Unclassified | place: USA: California...
CACATATATCATACTTGTAAAAGGTCTCATCCTCGTGGAGGTTCGCAGCCATCTTGTCGGTTTGAGCCGTCTTCTTTTCATTACGAGTCCCATGATTCGTCGCGAGGGTCTTACGAATATGCTCTTTAGCGTGAACCATCTGCTGAGGAAGGAGGCCAGAGTGCTCAATTTGGTAGAAGAGTTTGCGAGTCTCTTGTTGAACATCTGTGGAGGTCTCACTGTTGAAGTTTTCAGCTTCCTGAAGAATCTTTTTGGTACTCTCAAGGGAATTGAGAACAATGAGCGCTTCCTCCTCCTTGGTCTGACCCTCAAAGGTTTGGGGGCTGTACTTCTTCCAGAGTTCACTCACGAGCTCACCCGGTCTCTTGTACTGATTAATACCAATCGCGGAAGCCACAGATGACGCCCCAATAATGACCTTTGTGATAGGTAGGGGTTTGAGTACGCGCTCACCCTGTCCAAGAAGGTGTGGGTACACCTTGCCACATGCGATTGAATCTGCGAGGGAGTTGTGTGCATTATCAAATGCTTCACCGAAGATATCCTCATACAATTTTGTGAGTTTAATTGGACTCATAAACCTTTCTCTATACATCTCAAGGGTACAACGAACAACAAAATCGTCAAGTTGTGCCGTATTCAATCCATTACGAATCATTTCAGACTGAAGGACGCTCACATCGAACTGGGCGTTGTGGGCGACGAGAGTCTTCGTACGGGGTCCAATGAAGTCCATAAAATCCCAAAAGACCTCGGTAAATGGACGCCCCTCCTTGAGCGCCCTCTCGTGTGTGATTCCATGAATGGCTGTGGAGTCCTCACCAATTTGGAAGTTATCGGGTCGGATGATAGCATCAAACGTCTTGATGATACGACCCCTTGAACTGAAACGCACGGCACTGAGGCTGACTGCACGACAACTATCAAAGTTTTTGAGATTTTCGGGTGTTATTTTGGAGACGCGACGTCCTCTGGGGAGACCTGAGGTCTCGAAATCGAAGGCTATGTAGTTCATACACGCCATCTGTAATTAACTGTATAGAAACCCTTGTCTTTATCTCACTTAGGTTGAGACATAGCAAGCCAAGACCCTACACCGATACCAGTACCTGTGAGGGAGGTGAGAGAAATTATAGAGAGAGTTGTGAAGATGTGACGTTGCATTTACATTACAATACGATAATGTATTTCACCAACTGGTCCGGGTACATATATGAATGCGTCCATTGATTATGTTCGAGCATACCCGGAAAAGTGTATGATCGGACAACATACGTCAGAAGAATTTGGTGGTGTCAAGTTCGTTAAATGTAAATACAACAACGCGCACGGCGCGGATAATACCGATATGAACGGCGCGAACGATTATGTGTATTTAACTAAATAGTTTTTCTACGTATTCTCTTTCATGCTTAATCCATGCTTGATGACAACCAACTGGGATACCATCGTATTTAAAATCATCTACACCAAATTCTCGAGCTTCATCTCTAGAAGGTCGAGTTAAATCAGATATGGCGTAATAGACGTCATCCGGTTCACCATTATGTTTCTTCTCTAGACATAGTTTTTTAGTACTTTCAACATTTCGTAGATAAAATCCACCGTTAAAAAGAAAGAATTTATGTGGATATTCTTTAAAATTAATATCCTTGAATGGATGATCACCTTCTAAACATCTCAGACATAGGCATGTTTCATGACATATGTTAATAATTTGATTTTCTATCATGGCATAGTAATGTGCACACGGACTTCCAACTATGTCATATTCTAAAAACTTTTCGGGAATTCGTCTAAATATATAAGAGTCCCATGTATTTGTCAACACGTGTTCAAATTCTGAAAATTGATCCCAAAATTCGTGACTCGTTATGAGAGCGTCGTACGCCTTGACTGATTCATTTTTTTCCATCGCTTGGATGTAACGAACATTTTTCCAATCCTTTGTTGTTTCCATTATGATGTCTCGGTTGTCACCACTGTGAACGATCACGAGTGAGGTATCACCACCGCCATACACGTTGGCGATGTTCCATAAGTTGAATTTCAGAATGTCCATATATCTAAATTCTATGAAGAGCATACAGAGTTTAGAAGTCTCAGCCCATGTAGTTTTAGAGGTATCAGGGACTCTCGTTACTTTGGAAATAAGCTCTATGTACTGATGTACATCCATTTTAAAGATAGTTAAGTCTTATCTTTAAGTTGGGTGTGACCAAACTTCCCAAAAGTATTACAAAATACAGTTATACAGTATAAGGGTAAAGTATATAATAATCGTGACGAATTTTTTATCGTAGAATAAGAGTTTCATCAAAAAAATAAACTAAGAAACGTTTCATGTGATTTGAAGTGATGGGTTCATCGGGATGATGTTCTTTCATGTACACAATTGTAATGAGTTCATGAAAAAATGTGACGTTGCATTTACATTACAATACGATAATGTATTTCACCAACTGCCCAGATGATACTGGAGATTGAGATTGCGCTACGGAGGGTTTCGAGGAGGGAATTCATTTTGATTTTATAATTACGATGAGCTACTTAGGTACGTTTTGCTTCTCCTTCATGCGTCTGTTTCGTTCTCTTAGTTTCTCACGGTGTGCGATGAGCCTTGCCTTCTTTTCGGCGATCTCCTTCTGTTTTTTATTTTTATTTGAATTTTTATAATTGTACGTATTACACACATTCCTATTCACCGGGCCACAACTCTTACGATTAAGCTGTTTCTCGGTCTGTGTACGTGAGGGGGGATCTCCACACCACTTGTCTTTGAGTTTATCGCATATAGACATCATACTACTACTTGTGATTTTTTTCACAGGAGTCTTTGTTCCATTTCAATGGGTTCTGGTGGTGGGGTTATTTTTTAAGCGCACATGAAGATAGTTTGTTTTTAACATTGCTTATATAATTATTTTTTAAGGTATTTTTGAAATAATATTCATTGTGCAAATATGTAAGTGTCTCAGAATCAAGTTGTATTATGTAATTCGTACCCATACCAGTTTTATTGCGTATATAGTTGTTTATATTAGTATTTCCACCATCATATATATAATGTATGAAGTCAAAAAAATCATATGACTTTGATTTCTCATTCAAATGAAGACCAAAAGTTGTCCATAATATGTGCGGATTTTCCGTCATATTAGAATCAAATTTTACAAGTTTGCGCTTTTTAGGATCATATTTAACCGCGGTTCTATTTCTTCCTTGTTGTAATTGCAAAAGTTTATTGGAACCATTCTTGAAAAACGCGCTATTTCTGACTATAGGACTTTTCATTGCATTTATATACTGTGTGACATTTTGGATCTTGTCGAATGTCCGGAATACTGAACTTCCGGGCATTTTAGTGTTTCCATTTTTGGGTAACGCTTTAAGGCGGTGCATTCTACCATGATTTACAGCAGATATTGCAGTTTGTGCTGCCTTATTTCCTGTCGCACTTGTCGAATATATATCAGCAAAGACAACTCTTCTACGAAGTAAGCACTCATCTATGTTTCCACGAAGACTACACTTATTATCACGAATGTGTATAGCTCCATGGGTATCTATCGCGCGATTAATAAAATACGCAAATAAAGATCCTTGTGCAAATGCGTCAAGTACTGTTGGATTCTTGAGTATACGCGACATCGAGCTTTGTGAAAGTGTATTATGATTTGCTGGTCCGTGATTAACTGCAACTGGTATTGGATTAAGTTTATTTGGATGTTTATTTGTCAATGTATGTCTTAATTTCGAAAACAATAATTTGTATTCGTTTTTCATATTTTTTAGTGCTTTTACAGAATCCCCGTTCTGTTTTAATGTTCCAAGAAATGCATTTAAATTCTGTTTTGGGTTATTCCTAATCACATATAATCTTAATGCAGAACTTGCATCTGTATCTTTTATAGAAGAAAGAAGACGGATGTGCTCACGTTGTATTTTCAAATATACATCAACATTTTTACTCGTATTATTGGAAGTTTTAGAAAATAATTTCTCAAAACTACTTGTGAAACATTTAGATATCAACTCTTCAACCCGACTGTCATTTTCTGTTTGGTTTGGATGCTTAAAATTACCGACATTTGATGCGCATATTTCTTCTCTAATTAAATCTAACCATGGTTCGTAGCTCTTAAAAACTGTTTGACTACTTTTTGTGGGTTTAAATTTTGATAAATTGCATATATCTTTAAGATATTTATCATATTCTTCAAAACGTTTACGAAGCCCGGCACTAGCCTCGCCACCAAGATACGAGTTTTTATTTCTATATTCATCAACTAATAAATAAAATGCGTGTAATACATCGCGCGATATCATCTTGCTGGGGCTCAACCCAGCTCCTAACCTTTTAGCTCGTGGAGTGGTCACTTGTTGAGGCGTGGTCACCCGTTGAGGCGTGGTCACCCGTTGAGGCGTGGTCACCCGTTGAGGTGTGGTCACCCGTTGAGGTGTGGTCACCCGTTGAGGCGTGGTCACCCGTTGAGGCGTGGTCACCCGTTGAGGTGTATTTACGAATTTGTAAAATTCATTTTTATTTGATTTATACCTATTAATAAGACCATTCAATAAAACGTTTCTGCTTTGTTTACCTTTAACCTTATTTAACAATTTTCTTATAGTATTTATATTCATGTTTGTACTCATGATATTCGCACGCTGATTAGTCGTAAGTCCAACGCTACGGTTAATAAAATCGGCGCGCTGTTGCCGAGTAGTCATATCTACTATACGTACGGAAAAATATTCTGTGTAAATACAAATGAGCCTCATCAGTGTACAATCCACCAGTAACAGGCGCCGAGTGATAAATAACATGTTCACTAAAAAAGAAATCATACAGAAGACGAACATCGTTAACCCACAAAGTTTAAAACTATTGAAGACGGGCATAGCTCTCGTCAGTACGAATCCGCGAGCCATCAAATTTTACGGAAATTATGCGATCGATGTATATTCTGTTATATTGGACATACTCAACAGAGCCGCGATAATATCTGCGACGAGGAAGGCAAACAGGAACATCGCGATTGGGGCCCTGGGGGCAAAGAGGAACATCGCGACTGGGGCTCTGAGTATCGTGGGCAACATCACAGGAACTTTACCAAAAGATTTATACTTCGGTACACGCAATGTACTCACACACATCGTATCGAAGACTGGTTTCACCGCGAAAACGGTAACAAACAACACGGCGCGGACTATATTAGCCACGACGGGTGCGATTGGAAATACCGCGGAAACTGTGCATTTTTTCATCACGTATGCGTTTCCAACTGTACTCCTACTAGTCCTATTCGTGACGCTGTTCACACAAGGCTTTTTGACGAAGGAAGGTCTCGTGGAGGGATTATCACTGATGAAAACAGCTCTCAGAGGTGGTAAAGATATAACAATGAGAGTTGCTGGTCGCATTTTCAATAAAACCGTGTCGGATAAACGAAATGTCACACCAAACCCACGAATCACGAATGTAACATACAACTATAATTCGGCCAAAAACAATGAATAATTCAGTTAAAGACACAGAGACCCATATATAAATGAGTACAAAAGCTGCCATCGTCACGGGTGCGTCGGGTCAAGATGGGTCTTATTTGTGCGAACTCCTTCTGGAGAAGGGGTATGTTCTCAAGTGTCTTGTGAGACGTGGGAATAACACAAACCCTCGTATCCAACTCTACGAGGGTGATGTCCTTGATCAATCAATCATTCATAAAATGATTCGCGACTGTGAAGAGTATGACAGAATTGAGATTTATAATTTGGCGGCTCAAAGTCGTGTCCATACATCTTTCACATGTCCAAACTATACATTTGAGACAAATACAACTGGTATTCTGAATATTCTTGAGGGTGTGAGACAAAGTAGGTATCCATCAAAGTACCGCATATACCAAGCCTCATCATCGGAGATGTTTGGTAAGGTTAAAGAGTCGCCTCAAAATGAGGAAACGCCCTTCTATCCACGCTCAGTCTATGGTGTCTCAAAGGTTGCGGCACATTGGCTCGTGAAGAATTACAGAGAATCATATGGACTGTTTGCGTGCTCGGGGATTCTCTTTAATCATGAGTCACCCCGGCGTGGCTCGGACTTTGTAACAAAGAAGATCACAGAGGGTATCAAACAAATCATGAAAGGTGAAAAGGAGTGTATTGAATTGGGTAACATCAACGCGGAGAGAGATTGGGGTCACGCAAAGGACTACGTTGAAGCCATGTGGCTCATGCTTCAACAAGACGAGGCAGATGAATATGTCGTAGCAACGGGTGAGACATACTCCGTGAGGCGGTTCATCGAATTATGTCTCAAAGAAGTTGGAAAGGTGGTCACATGGGAGGGTGAAGCAGAAAACGAAGTCGGTATAATGGATGACAAAGTAATCATTAAGGTGTCCCCAAAGTTTTATCGTCCATGCGAAGTAGATACAGTTATCGGCGACGCATCAAAGATTAGGAATATTGGGTGGGTTCAAAAGAATACAGTTCATGACTTGATTAGGGACATGATGCGTTCATAAGCCTTCTCGTAATCCACCTCCCACCAAGTGCCATGAAAGACCTTCTTGAGGAACCCGGGGACGTGGGTATAGTCAATAGGAACTTCTCGGGATGGTAGGGTAATCCACGAGGGATCCTTGATATGAACAAAGACACCTTGATCGTGAGCAATCACATGTTTCTTGAAGTACTGGGCTTCTAACATTGGGAGACCAACACCTTCACCCTTCGTAAATGACACAACATAATCACAAATATTGTAAAGACCAGCCAACTCATCTAAACTAATCTTATCAGTGACATATTTTATGTTCGGGCTATCTATGAGGCCATCTCTATTATTTGTCTTCATAATGAGACGATGTTCAGTGCCTTCAAGGGCTTTCGCAAATGTATTCACCAAATTAATGGTATTTTTGCGAACGTCATTCGTACCCACGTAGAGGAATACAATCTTATTTGGATTCCGTCGCTTCATGACGACGATGGGTTTTTTGGTCACAAGAGGTGATGTGTACCAATTCGTGGCCTCACAGTTGACCCCGTGATTCACAAGGATATCCTTCAGATAGTCAAATGGAACTATGACCTTGTCAAAGAGCTTCATGTGTTCAATTATTTCAGGATGGACATCTGAAGTTTCAAACATCGTATAGAGTTGAACTTTCTTTTCGGGTACGTGATGAATCCATTGCGACCACATGGGGTAGGTCTCAATGAGTTCAGAAATTGTGCAGAGATCTGGGGTATCATCGTCTGGTTGATCAAGGTGTTGCTTAAGAAAAAAGCGTCCATATATCTTTCCAAACTTCATTTGTAGTTATTCAAGTCTTATCTTTAATCAAAATCTAAACTATCAAGGTCTGATGTGCGTCTAACTTTACACGTACCACATACAAGTTCATATACCCATTCGCCATCAACAATCTCCTCCTCAATGAGCTTATTCTTGAGAACTTCCAACTCACGTTTATGTGTTTCTATGATAGCCTTTGCTTCCTCATAGCATTCATCAACAAGTCGGTCAATTTCCATATCCACGAGACGCGCGGCTTCACCAGACATACTGCGATAGTCAAAATTGTATGTACCAAACCCGTATGTTGTCAGCATCTCACGAGCAATCATATAGACTTGTGCAAAGTCACCAGATGCACCGGTAGTAATACGATCTACACCATACATAACCTCCTCAGCCGCTCGTCCACCAAGAGCCACCGTGATTTGGTGTGTGAGATATTCCTTGGTGTACATTGCAGATTCCGCATTCTCATCTGAAGGTTGAAAAAATGTCACACCACCTGCATCGCCACGAGGGATAATTGAGACCTTACGCACAGTGTCGTAGTCTGGGAGAATAGCACCCACGATGGCGTGTCCAGCCTCGTGATACGCCACAAGTTCCTTCTTTCGTGGTGAGAACTTCGTATCCCCCTTGGCACCCACGACAATGCGTTGATAGACATTTTCCACAATGTCATTTGTAATAGTACCATCGCCATCACGCACAGCTCGGATGGCACACTCATTGAGAAGATTTGCCAGGTCCGCACCGGAGAAACCCGTGGTTTGTTTCGCAATAGATCGTAGCTTTACATCATCGGATAACTTCTTGTCACGAGCGTGGACACCCAAAATCTTCTCACGACCTCGCACACTTGGGAGACCCACTTGGATCTTACGATCAAAACGACCCGGGCGGAGTAGGGCATCATCGAGAATATCCACACGGTTTGTTGCCGCAATGACCACGATACCAGTCTCATTGTCGAAACCATCCATCTCCGTCAGGAGTTGGTTAATCGTTTGTTCCCGTTCATCGTTGGAGGGCATACCACCCGCACTGCGTTGCTTCCCAACCGCGTCAATTTCATCGATGAATATGATACATGGTTGGTTTTCGCGTGCAACCTCAAAGAGGTCTCGGACCCTCTTAGCCCCTACACCAACAAACATCTCTACGAAGTTGGCGGCAGAACACTGGATGAAGGGGACATTGGATTCCCCAGCGATAGCGCGGGCGAGAAGGGTTTTCCCAGTCCCAGGCTTACCCGCGAGGAGGGCGCCTCTGGGTATCTTAGCACCACTCCCAAAGTAACGCTCGGGTTGCTTGAGGAAGTCCACAATCTCCTCAAGTTCATCTTTGGCGGCGTCGATGCCCTCAACATCACTGAAGCGGGTCTCAATTTCCTCCTCAACCTTGAACTCCTGGTTCTTTAGGAATGGATTTGGGGGCATTCCACCGGGTCCACCTGAAAACATAAAACTGCGAATAACGAAAAAGATAAACGTGAGAAGAAAGAACGTTGAAATTGTATCTGAAATAGAGACGGGTGCGGTCATATCGATGCGAACATTGGCGTCACTCTCGGCAATGGTTTCCCACAAGTGTTGATTTTGAATGATTTGAGAATCCCCGTAGTTACCCTCGTCATCGTCAAACACAGCCAAGCTTTGGTTTGGCTTAATGAGAACTTCAGGGAGTTCACCATTCTTGAGACCACGGACAAACTCCGTATAGGTTCGTGGATGGTATTCTCTCTTACGCTCAATGCGAACCGGTGGCGCCACGGGGACGGGTTTTCCAATGCTGAACATCTTTTATTTATATTCAGGTTAAAGTTTTAATTAACTTTACCTGTAAATGTCAAATGAACTCAAAATCGACATTGTTAGAGTGAACAATGGAAGGTATACCGTTTTCGTCATAGAAAATGATGAATACATTGGACCAGTCATTGCTCGTGGATACGAATGGGATGGATGGATGAGAAAAGACATTCAAGAATATTATAAAGAGGGTACAGAAATACTAGATATTGGGGCAAATATTGGGTATAACTCACTGATGTTTTCGGATTATGGTCCAGTGTACGCATATGAACCAGTATATCACAAAATTGTCGATTTGAATATAAAACATAACACTCTCAAGAATGATATATTTTTGTATGGGTGTGCGTTATCAAATGTAGAGTGTACAACTCGTATGTACATCCCGGAAAGGGGGTGTCAATATGAAAATAAGATTAACTATGGCGGAACATCCTTGACGATGCATGAAAAGTTGGGTAATCAGATGGTCGATGTCGAATGTAAACGGTTAGATGACATTTACACAGGAACTCCCTCGATTATTAAAATTGATGTGGAAGGTCATGAATTACAAGTTCTAGAAGGTGCGATAGATACGATAAAAAAACACAAACCCACAATTCTCATTGAAATTCATGACTTTGAAACGAGTGCAATTCCAAAGTTTTTGGAGTCATTGGGGTATGACAAACCAGACACAAGACCTGAAAGTATTTACTTATATCGCGCGAAAGACATTTTCTCAACCATATAATAGAGTTGGTATGCATCCACGATACTTGACCCTCTATATTGTTCGGGCATGCATTCGGGGATTCCTTCTTCGGAGTAATATGCTGTCTCACTGTGACGTTTTTCGAAATGACTGGGGTGATGGTCCCAAAGCCACATAAGGTGTCTCGCACACGTGTGCACCTTACCATATCTCCGTGTATACTCCAGGGTCAGAGCAATCCCAATTGTACACGCGTACATGTAATTATCCAAACTCGAGGCAACCCACATAGTCATTGGATGCTTGGGGTGTGCGGGTCTGTACCCCCGCCTCGAACCATCTTTGGTTGGGGGTGCGTGTTCCGCAACGTATGTGTCCTCATTGGAAAAATGCCACGCCGTATATAGCATTTGACATATTTCCAATTGGATTTTAACAACGTGTTGATCACACGACATACTGGCAATCTCAGATGGGTCGAGTGAAAGAAAGAATATGTTCATCTTTGTGATCAACTGTTTCGTATAGATTTGGTTCGTATACTCTCGATTCTACGTTTCCGTAGAACACAACACCGTTATCGAGTGTCCAAACCTTTTCTTCGGATTTTTGTTGTGCGTAATCGGATGCCTCTCGGAGATCCCAAAAGACGGCTCGATCGATAATATAATCACCAACGAGAACGTTTGTGATGAACATTGTAAAGTAATTTTACGTGAATTACAACATAACTTAGGTACTAATCAGACAAATAGTCCTCTGCGGGGGGGTCTTCGACATCTTCATCGTCGTCGATTTCTACATCCATTTCACCATCCTCACCTGGATCATCATCTTCCACGTGTGGGTCATCCTCATCTACTGGGTCTCCATCGTCACACTCTTCGTCCTTGGGAACCTCTTCTTCTTCCTTTTTACGCTTTTTAGGTTTTTCTTTGTTGAAGACATCGTCGATAATGTTTGAGATTTTCTTTGAAAATGCAACTCTCTTTTCATATCGTTTTTTAATCCTAGTAATAAACTCGTCACTAAAGTCAAACGACTTATACGCCTGTACAAGAGTTTTCATACTTGGTATTTTGTTTTGTGAATAATACTTTTCATAAAGTGAAATAAATGATGTATTCAACTTTATACGGATAATCCCACTTTTCAATATTTTTAATTTCATATATACTCGGTCAATGTCATAAATATATGGTTCCGGTGTTTTGGATAGTGTGGGAACGACTGTGTAGTCTGGAAGAGTCGGTTTTTTAAACACCAAATTATTCTCTACATAATTCTTTTCGAGTAAAGTTAGGTAATTATCCTGGTTGTACACAGGTTTTCGTATACGTGTGGGTACCTCCGTTGGAGGAGGGTGTATTATACTATATATAAAATCACCTGGCACAGGTCTCGTGGTTTTGTTTCCACGAGACTCATTCGTCCGAATAGGTGGTCTCTTGTACATACTCATCTGTACTAAAAGATTGTGTATCCTCTAACTTAGGCTTGAAAAAATCCAATTCACATCTAATGACATGTTCAGATTGTTTATCTAGGTGTGTATAATATGGACCCCAGATCTCAATAACCTTTCTTTGTCTGTTATACCAAAGATAATCAAGTTCTAAAAATCGTGTCAACCAATAGAAACGTTTTCCAGACTTACCAATAAATGCAAATATGTGCTCTTCATCAAAGTCGGACACATCCATTTCCGAATAATGTGCAACTGGTGGTTCGTACGGAGCCATATTACTTTATGAAATGTGGCTCCAAAACCTTATATACTTTTTCCCATGAATAATTTTTCTTAATATGCGATTGGGATTCAAAGGGTTGATGACGCGTTGCAAAACATATTCCCAAGTATGTCGCAAACTCCATGTAATCAAAATGCGCGACATCCCCCGAATGTGACTCAAATGACGACACAGTCGTCCAAAGAGCTGGAGTAACAACATATGCAACCTCACCGAGCGTCTCAATCAACGCTGGAACACCTGATACAATTTGTGGTTTATTGAAATAGGCGTGTTCAATTGTAGTGAGTCCAAAACCTTCCCCACAACATGTGTTCATACCCACGTCACCGACATTGTATATATCATTGATATCCGATTCAGAAAGATGAAGAGGTCTGGGGTTTATAAAAATATGATTATTCAACACGGTAGCCGTATCCATGCCATTACGGACGCATTCGGTATGTACAAGTTCTGGTATATCGTATCCATCATCTGTCTTGACTTGACATCCACAATATAACTTAATCTTTGGATTCATATCTTGGACTTTGAGAAAATGTAAAAACGCTTTTAGCGTAACACACCATTGTTTCCTGTATGAATTACGATTCATGTTGACAACAACGTAATCATCTACGTCAAACCCCAGCCGTTGACGACACTCAATTGGGTCCAACTCTGTAAATCGCTCGAAATCTACACCATGGGGGAGAACTTCTATACGCGTCTCATCAAATCCCAAGTCTTCCACGAGATGTTTCTTCCAACAATTGAGAAAGACCCAAATCAAATCAATATTATGAGATTTCAAAGACTCGTAATATGCGAGTCGTTCCCATGGGTACACAATATCCAAATAGACATACTTCGTAGATGGCATATGTTCTACCGGAATCAAATCTAATATACATACACTCACTGGGAGATCATTGTATAAGAACAAAACATCTGGTTTTTCTTCGATGATTGCTGGAACTATACCTTTATCCCCAAATCCCTTGGGTGATTCCGAATCAATTGCAAGTGCGTCATAAAACTTAATCCGTGGATCTATAAATCGATCTTCGATAGCTTGCCCGGGATAATTCTGAAATGCGTAGTACACGACGTCCACACCTGGGAGGTCCGCGAGATAGTTTGTTATCTTATTTGCTACCCTTGCATATCCCGTCCCCTGATTTGGATGTGTGCACATAAAAAAGATTTTCATTGCGTGTCTTTTCTAAAATTTCGACTCTATTCCTTATATGTTTTTGAGAATATAGTCGCTTTTGGTTCTTCTTGTCGTTTTTGGTAACACGCTTCTTGGGTTCCTTGTAATCCATTGAAGAAATACTTTGTA
>Ga0222715_10004055_pt1 | contig 12896 bp, 1 predicted proteins | sample C33_9DmetaG_FD_165056 | JGI IMG/M metagenome (GOLD analysis project Ga0222715, IMG submission 165056) | Estuarine water microbial communities from San Francisco Bay, California, United States - C33_9D | ecosystem: Environmental > Aquatic > Marine > Unclassified | place: USA: California...
TGGAGGAACAATAATATTAAATACTGGCAAAGTTGTGCCAGTTGGAACATTTCCAGCAGCAAGATCTAATGTACCAAAAGTATAATTAGAACCACCATTAGAAATAGTTACACTTTCAACTTTTGAGTCATTATTAATAACAACAGTTGCTTCCGCACCAGCACCATCACCACGAATTGGTACTCTTGTATAAGTTCTATTTGCTGTTCCTAATCCAACACCTCTATTGGTGATGGTTACAATTTTTAATTGACCACTCGATGCAGCATTGTTTCTTACTGCAGCGTCTCTTGAACTTGTTTCCCAATCCTGTGGGACTGGCATATAGTTAGTGGAGTCAAATTTTACAATGTCGCTTGGACTGATTGTATATAGATATTTCCAAATGTATCCATCACCACTTGTTCCAGCTTCTCTTGGTTCTAGGTCAGTAAAAGTTGGTTCATCAAGAGATGGTCTTCCTGATGGATTTTCTGGAGAGGTTCCATTCTGAAGACAAATATAAACCCTATAATCGCTGTTTAAAACATAGTAATTTGCTGAATATAAATCAACAGCATTTGATGGTTGTGATGGATTTGTTGCACTAATATCATGGCGATACATATCATAAGTAACACCTGATGTCCAAGTAATTTTTCTTACAACCTGCCTTACATCTGTTTTAGATATCTTTTTCAAAGCAATCATTGTATCCCAATGATTATTTTCTTGATTGAAGTTATCTACCGGTGAAGGTGGACTGGTGTTCCAATCAGTATTATAATCAGTGGGATTTGGTAACCCAACAAACGAATAGTAGGAGTTACTAGTTGAAGCAACTCCTGCTATAAAGTTTTTTGCATTTAATATACGAAGTTGGTCAGTAATTATTGCAGCCATTTGACGGGAGTTTTTATTTATTTATTAGTTAAACTGCAGTAGTACTTAGAGTGCCATCATTTGCGACAATTAAGCGGTATTGAGTTCCATTTGGCGAAGTGAGAATAACACCATGAGAAGTGCTAACACCGACAGAAATATCACCACCGCGAACTGTTAAAGTGCTTGTTGGATTTGTGGTTCCTATACCAACTTTACCAGATTCAGTTACTATAAGTAGATTGGTTCCAGTTGATCCTAGGAAGTATAAATCATGATAAAGATCGATATTTGTTGCCGTAGATATACCATTTGCTGATGAATATGAGTAAATGCTAAAGGCATTATTTCCTTTGGATTTTAATGAAATAATACCACCACCATATTGGGTGAGTGGACCGTTTTGATAAGCTTTTCCGTCAAGTGTTAATGAACCAAAACCGTCATAATGATCAGGGGTTGCTGTTCCTATTCCAACATCACCACCATTTGTTATTATAAACTCATTAGTAGTTGATGATGCAGATCCAATTTGAGTTGGAGATGTTCCATTTACATTTATGAAAACCGTTGATGCAGAACCAATGTACATTGGAACAGCAGAATCAATAATAAACGATGATCCAAATCCAATTCCAGTTAAATCTTGACCATATATTGATCCTAATAAAGTTTTGTTGGAATATATTCTTAAATGTCCAGAACCAGCTACCGTTGGATTTCCTGGCCAAGTTCTACCATGAATCGATAGTATGCTATTTCCATTGGCATATTCATTAAAGGTACTGTTTGTTCCTATGCCAATGTTTCCAAGAGAATCAATTGTTGTAAGTGATGTTGTTGCAGCTCCTATTTTTATAGTATTTCTAAAAGTAGAAACACCAGAAACAGTTAAGTTTTCGAGTGCAGATGTTCCTTTGACTGTAAGAGTACTTGTTGGATTTGTGGTTCCAATACCAACTTTTCCTAAGGTGTGAATACCCACATCAGTTTTTATCCAATCTTGGGTAAGAGTAACTCCTCCTTCATAAACAATAGTAGTAGCTGTAATAACTCCAACTTGAAGTCCAGCAGCATAAAAATCTGAAGCATCAATTCTTCCAGTATCACCATTGATTGTGATACCAGATCCTACAGTGAGAATTCCAGTTATTCTCGCATCACCATTGACATAAAGTGAAGTTCCTGATGCACCAACTGCTCCAACTTCTAAGGTAAATCTTGGATTTGTGGTTCCTATGCCAACCAAACCACTTGAGGTTGTGGTAATGACTGTTCCACCAGCACCAACTTTAAATGACCCAAGTGTGCTTCCTGCTCCAATCAGAGTGCTTGCAGCACCAACTTGTAAGTCACCACCAACAAAAGCATTGTTATCTGCATGGAAGTTTGTATATACTCTGACTAATCTATTCCAGTAGTTGCCACCACTATAAACTCTAAGTGCATCATATTGTTGATCTGGTGTACCAGGTTCTGTGGATCTGAAGACAAAACTTGAATCTGTTCCGGATGCATCGGTTCCAGAGTTTATTTGAAAAGTAAGAACATCAGAGTTGCTTTGGTCAATATAAGAGTTGCTTCCAAATCTTAAAGTATTTGATGATGAAGTTAAATTTGCAAGTGTTATATTGCTTCTAAAAGTTGCAATTCCTGAAAATAAAGAATTACCAACAACTGTAAGTTTCGATGATGGGGTTACTGTACCAATAGCAACATTTGCGGTCGTGCTGATACCAGAAGCACTGCTGCCCCAGTAATTAAGGCCTCCACCTCCTCCACCAGATATAATTGAACCACCAGCATAGAAAGCAGTTGCACTTATAATGCCAGTATTTCCATCAAATGAAATACCAGAACCGACAAGTATTTTATTTGCATTTCCATCCAATACAATTGAAGATGAACCAACAGTTAAAATACCAGTGACTCTTGCATTTCCATTAACCCACAATGAAGTTCCAGATGTACCAACTGCACCAACTTCCAATGTAAATCTTGGATTCGTAGTTCCAATTCCAACACTTGCAGTTGTATTAATCCCCGCAGAAGATTTGTCCCAAGTTGGTGTTAAACTAGTACCATCTCCAAACTGACTGTATATTTCACTAAAGTTGTCATTAATTATACCACCAGCAATTCTTAAACTATCACCAGTTCCATCATTTGCAACAGAACCGGTGTTTATTGCTACTCTTGACATCGTAACTTACGTTTTCTTTTATTTATTTTAAAAAACATTAACTGGTATAATTATTGTATTTTAAAGGTGATGTTCTATTAACAAATGCTGAGGTTGATATTCCACCAATACCCTTTAAAGTATAGGAATTGAAGGATCCATTATCTAAAGGTTCTGAAAGAACAATCTTACCCCAACTGAAGTTTCCATAATAATTTGATGTAGAAACTCCAAGGAATGTTCCTTCACCAAATCCAATAGCACTAAAGTCATAAGTTGTTGAGTCAAATGTAATAGATGTTGAACTAAAATCAACGGTACTAATACCAGTTTTCACATAAACTCTTCTTACAGATGTTGTTCCGACACCAGTTATATTGACCTGAATATCTGAGTAAGAAGAAACCTGATAAACGTTGTCTAAGAATTGTGTACCTATACCAATAATCTCATTTGAACTATTGAGTGAATTAATAACTGTCGAAGCACTTCCGATATTTGAATTATAGACAATGAAGAAGTCGCCAGTTGAAATTCCGCTAATAGTGATTGCAGAACCAACTAAAGTATTATCTCTCAAGAACGAATCTGTAGGAATAAACAGATCAAATATCGACTCAAGTGCTGTTGTTCCAAAACCAACAATTACTCCAGAATCACCAGAATAATTAACCGTATCTGCAACTTCATTCAGAAGTGTTGGTGGTTCAATAAGAACTGCTGGAGGGTTTGTGCTAGTGTATCCTGTACCAGAACTTACAATAGAAATTGATGTAACAGACCCAGAAGTTAAAGTTGCAGTTGCAGTTGCTTTCTGCGTAGTTCCGATACCTACGGGGGTCTGTAAGGTAACTGTGGGTGTAGAGGAATACCCATAACCACCTTCAGTAATATTAATTGAAGTCACTGAACCTGCAACAGAAACTGTTGCTGTTGCAGATGCTGCAACTAATGAATCCTGAGATATAAATGTAACTTTATTTTGGAAACTCAAAAGTGGACTTTCATTTTGTGCATCAAAGAATGGTTTGATATTATCAACATAAACAGTTGTAGAACCAACACCAACAGCACTAATCAAGTACGAAGATGGATTAATCAGTGGTTCATAATGAATTCTATCTTTTCCAACAATTCTTCCATTAATAATTTTATCTGATGTTTGTCTGCACCATTTAACCGGTCTTACTAATGTATCATCTGTACTGATTCCTGGTCCAGAATATGGATTTGTTTCTAAAGAATCAGTTGTATTGATTCCAGTAATAACTCTAGACTCTTCTTGGAGTCCTGGTCCCTGACCGAACCCTGGTTCATAATTTAAAGTAAGTTCATCACCAACTTTAATAGTCTCTAATACATCTCTGAATACAACATCAATATCACCACTGCCCTTGTAGAACAGAACTTTTACAAAGTCGCCTTTCTTGGGTGCTTCGCTAAATTCTACAACACTACCACCTTCAAAATAATATGCTTCACCTGGTTTTTGAAGAATATCATTGATGAATATAAGAAGCGTTGATTTTACATCAATATTAGATCCTTTTGCTGCACGAATTGTAACAAATCCACCACCAAGTTTCAGTGGGAATTTCTTAGTTACCCCATCAAATAAATCTTCAAAACTATCAAGAACCTCAAGTTGTCCAAGAACCCATCCAGAGAATGAATCCTTGTAGGTTTTATCAATTGTGACTTGGAATTGCTCATATGGTTTTGAAATATCTGTTGGAATGCCAGTATTTCCTCCAATTTCAACAGTTAGAATTTCGCCTTGACCATAACCATATCCAGTATTTCTAATTGTAAAGTCAATTACACTTGAACCTTGACCAACAACAACATCGATCTTTGCTTGCGTTCCTATTCCTTGTGAGGAAGAAGTGCTATAAATTAGTGGAATGTCTGAGTATGAAAGTGGACTATCAAATACAACCAATGGTGGATTTGTGGTTGTGTATCCAGTTCCAGGATTTGTAATCGTAACTCCAATAATGTGACCATTGCTTACCGATGCGGTGCCGATAAATTCAATATTAGGAGTTCCTGTACTTGCTGTTTGAACACCGACATTAACTACTGTTTGAATTCCAATTCTATAACCAGAACCGCTGTTTCCAATACTAATAGAGGAGATAGTTCCTGCAGCAGAAACAACAGCAGTACCACCAGCAGCGACAAGAGGTTGTAAACCAAATCCACTAGAGGAACCAACAGAAATAATTACACCACCAACAGGAACATTTGCACTATTAACGTCATATCCAACAGATGCTGCAGTTCCAACAAATCTAATACTAGAGATACCAGCACTTTCAATTAATGTATAATCTTCAAGTTCTGCTTGTGCCCCTTGTGGACCTTGGAACACGCCATTAATAAGAACAACTGCGTTATTTGTTGAGAATCCAGTTATGTTTTGATTATTTGCTGTAAGTGTAAATGTCTTACCAATTCCTGTAAATTGATTTGATATTCCATCAAAAATATAATTGGTTTCATATGTTTCTTGAGTAGTATTTGTGATACCACTTCTCATAAATGTTCTACCTTGGAAAGTAGAATGTGTTGCAATACCGGTCCAATCCCTTTCATTTGGTGGGTTTGTAAAAGTCCCTATAGGTGTTAAACCGTGGGGGGCTTCTGCAAAGTGTATTGTGTTTTCAATAATATTATAGTTACCATCAATAATTCTGATAACATCACCAGCGGAGTGGGTTGATAATCCTGTTCCCATCCAAGGTCTATCAACTAAAACAATATTGGTGCTTCCGATACCAACAGTATTAACCTTCATAATTTCATCATTAATCTGAATCAAGTTTCCACTGAAGAAGGATGTAATTCCAGTGAAGGTGAGACGATTGTCAACTGTAGTTGCATTTTTATCTAAAGTAGTTGTGATTGATGTTCCTACGATTGGCGATTGTATATAATTATCAATTGCAATAAGACCTTTTGCATTTTGATTAGTTGCTGTAAATGAGTGTGAAGTTCCTATTCCGACAGATACAATATCAAAAGTAATTGGTACTGATTTTAATGCATTTGCAGCACTTCCAGCCAACTTAATTGTGCTCTCATTTATTTTGACAACATAAACAGAAGATGGAAGTTTATCAGTTGTTCCTATTCCAGTTACAACAGTTGCGGCAATTCCAATCGCTTGGGTTGTTCCAGCACCAGCATATGAATATTTGATTTCTTCACCAGTTACAAAGTAGTGGTCTGGTAAAATAATAGTATTCAATTCTGTGTTTACAATATTTGAATCACTTCCATTAAAATATCTCAAGAATATTGGGTTTTGATTATGGGTTAAATCAAAACTTCTTATGACAGATTTTTCTGTACCGTCATAATTTCCATAACTACTAATAATTTCGGCATTGTTAAGATCAATGGAAGTATTTGATATATTGTCTTTAACCAAACTTAATGCATTTTGGAAAACTCTTACTTGAACATCAATGCTTGGTTCTGGTGTAAATGTAAGTTGCGTTCCATTTGTACTTACTGCTGCACCAACTGTTCCTAAAGACGAATGTGATTGAATAATTCCATATTCAGTCATAGAAACATCAGTTCCATCATCAATGACTAAAACTTCAGACATTTGATATCTTTGGTTAGTAGTATCTTCAACACTTACGATATAATATGCACAAGAGTGATTATTTGGATATTCAATGATTACGGTTTCTGTTGGTGTTGGTGAAGACGAAATTGATGCAATACCAGAACTTACATATCCACTCTTAAGTTCTTCTGTTCCAACACCAACAGATGCTGAAGTAGAACTTGCAAGTGAAACAATCATCGTATTAATTGTTACGCCAATACCAAGAGAAGAATTTGGTTTCCAATCAATTTTAACATTAGACCCATCAATGTATGGGACATATGTTCCGAGACCAGAAATACCAAGAGGACTAGAAATATTATGATCTGTTAATTGTCCATATTCAACAATATCAACGTCTGTTCCGTCTTGAAGAAGATTGATTTCATCAAACTCGTAATAAGAACCATCAACTGCACCAATTTCAACCAAAACTTTTGCGGAACGATATGTATTTGCTATTGAGACAATGTTGGAAGCAGTCGAAATTCCTGTAGAAATAGTCGTCTGCGTTGAACTTATATCAACAACATTACCCAGCGAACTTTGTCCTATTCCTGTTACTGCGTCTTTCAGATCATGAGAAATATATGAAACATCATAATCATTAACAGAATACTTAATAGGATAGAAATTAAACTGACCCAAGGTGCTAGTAATATTAAAATCAAATGATCCAAGATCTAAGTAAGTTTCTACTCTTCCATATTGATTCAAATAACCATTAACTCCATCATGCATTAAAGAAACTATTAAAATTTGTCTCTCTAATGTATATCTTTTATCTCTTACAAACGTAAAGTATTTTTTAGTTCTAGCAGAAGACAACTCAAATTCATCAACTGTGCTAAATCTTGTTGGTCTAGCTCTACTATTAAACTTATCACTAATATCATCAATTATAAGAACTCTATTTCCAACTGATTCAAAGTAATCTGTCAAAACTCTATTTTGAAGTATTATCTCATCAGAAACTAAACCAGTTCCAATTCTAGTTGTTTTTTCTGTTGCCAAATCAAATGTGTAAACACAATTTATATTTCCACTACCAATCAAATCAACAACAACATCTGCAATACTATCTTGAGCAAAGACATTTGCAGAATTTTTATCACCATTTTGATTTTCAATAACAAGATCTGAGAATTTCAAGAATCCTGTAGTGTGATTTAAAGATTGTACAGGTTCATCCCAAGTTTCATATGGAACTCTGGATTTTAATGAATATGAGAAATATTGATAATAATTATTATCTGCAATTCTTTGAACATTATTGTTCAGGAATCCAGTATCATAAATCCATCCTCTATTAACTTTTGATGTTGGTGCTAATTTGACGAATGAATCAAAGTCAATTTTTTTCTTAATTACTCCTCTAGTATTTGACGATTGTCCCGTAAGAATCTCTCCTATTAACAAGTCACTATCAGTTGATACCTTAAGATATTCAATTTTATTATTCCAACTTTCTACAATACCAATTCCAGTTGGTGAATATACAGTTTCGCCCTCAAAGAAGTCATTTTTTCTTAACTTAATGTCAAATACTGGGAAATCATTTTTATTAATGATTCTGCCAGAAGAATTTGTTGAATCAAATATACCTGGGAACTCATTTGTTGTGAGATAATCTTCCAGATTATATGTAACAGAACCAGTGTTTCCTCCCAATGCAGGATTAACTGATGTCAGGGTGAATAATTTATATCCATATTCGGAAGAGTTAAATCCTCTTGCAGTAGAACCAACACCAACGCTAGTATTCTCAATTAAAACTTTGTCTCCAACTGCAAATGGGAATGCGTCACTAAATCCAGTATTAAATCCAACCGTCACATCCTTTGTATTTGAATTATATGTTATGGAATTAATTCCAACACCATTTGAGTTATATACTGGAATGATTGTTGGTGTAGTATTATACATTCCATAAGTATTTTTTACAATTCTTACTTGCGTTTCACCAAGTTTATATCTTAAATCAACATCAGAAACAACTTTCTGAGTAAATCCATCTATAACAACTAATCCAGGAGAAGTCAGATAATTTTTACCTGCGGAAGTAATACCAATGCTCTTGAATGAAGTTAGTGGTTCAATATTAAGTATTTCTGGCAGATTTAATGTAGGAGATAGTGTTAAATCTGTTGGATAATCAAATCCAATATTTTCAATCTCACTCTTAACAATTTTTCCAATAGAATTGCTTTCTGATTCAAAAATAGCACCACTTCCATAATCTGTAGTTATTGAACTAATTCCAGGTGTAAAGAAGTAGTTGCTTCCACCATTAATTACATTTATCTTAGATATTGAACCATAAGCTGAAGTTGAAGTTGTTTCATAATAAAGATTTGACTCAGTTGTATTGTATGATGATTGTTCTGGATAATCTGTTAAGTTGAAAGTAAATGTATTTGTTGTTCCAATACCAGCAACTCTATGTGTTCCTGAATAAACACTATCAACAAGATTGATCTGGTTATTATTGAAAACTTCAGTATCTACTACTATTTGTTTCTTTACATCGCCAATAAAACTCTTATTAACGTTCTCAAGTTTATAGTACAGCGTCTCCGGAAACTTATTATTGAATATAATGGATACGCTCGCAGTTGTATCAATTCCAACCCTACCGGTTCTAACCACTTCAAAATTGTTAGATGTTCCGGTTCCATCAAATTTGTAACTATAATGTGGATCTGTATAGAAATTAAGTTGGAATGCAGAATATAAAGTTGGTCCACTCAGATATGATAATGAAGAATCTGAAAGATCAAACTTAACGATTTTATTCTTATACAGATTTAACTCTGGGTTTACGATAGAAAGAGCACCGCCAGATGCACTTGTAATATTGATATAGTTTGGAATGTTCAGTGAAAGATCATACTTTGTAGCACATAATCTTACTTTATCTTTAGTAAAGTATAAGACATAATAAATCTTTTCATTTACCAATCCACCAGAAGGTGATGGTGATGTGTAGATTACTTTATCCCCAGTTTTTAAATTATGATTCTCAATATAAATTGTATCTTCGCTTGTGTCTACATCAATCGAATTAAATGATTTTACCCCAAAGACAGATCTTCTATTATTATCGTTATATTTTACTGATATAATTTCTTGATTGATTGGAATTGAAGTTAACTCAATAGTATCTCCAATTACAAGACCGTGTGTGGATGCAGTTGCTACCGTTACTACATTCTTAGAAATTTCTCCAAGGATTGATTGTCTCTTGGTTGTGAAACTATGGTTATCACCAGTACCAAAATTTTCAAAGAAGAGAAGACCAACAAATCCAGTAGTTCCAACCCCAACGAAAGAACCTGTTGTTCCCAGTCCAACTTTTACTGTAGAAATTCCAATAAAGTTACTTGAAATTTTAGCAACATAAAGATTTTGATCTTGGGGTAATGCAAAAGATGAGTTTCCATCAAAAACAGATATTGATGTTCCACCATTGGTGGAATATTCAATCTTTTCTCCAGTTTTTAAATTATGATTGGGAAGATAGATTGATTGATATGGAACGAATACTTGAGTTACTCCAGCACCGGGAAGTGAGAATACTACTGTAGTTCCAATACCAACGGAAGCAATTGTTCCGACTCCAATAGATTCTTTGGGTTCAAAATAAATTTCCTTATTAACTGAATATGCATAATCAGTTTTGAATCCAGTATTAACTTTAAACTTTCTGGGATCTTCATAAAGAACTGTTGAAGCACTATAGGCAGAACTTACTGTTGAATTATATTCTCTTAAAACTCTAATTCTACCTACACTAGGATCTACATTTAAAACCTTAACTTTTTCTTGGGTGCCAATACCCAAAATATCATTTTCTCTAATATAAGGAAACTCAAGAATACCGGAAACATAGAAATATGTTGTTAATCCAGTTACGCCAATGGTAGAAATTCCCAAAGTTGTGACAAAATTATCAGTTCTTATTCCTAAAACATAAGATCCTTCTAAATTAGAGAAATATGTGTTAAATCCCGACAAATTAACCAACTCAAGATTTTTTAGACCATGAGGAGAAGTTGCAAATCCAATTACTTCTCCCGATCCATCTAAAGTTTGGAATTCTACTGATGAGAACGATGTTGTTGCTGCACTAACAGACAGAATATTTTTTCCAAAAACTTTTTGAACTCTTGCAGCGGCATTATTACCGCCAGTATCCGAATTATCAAAAAGTAATCTATCATTTACTTTATAATTTAAACCTCCAGTCAGAATACCAATACTTTCAACCTTTCCACTAGAAGCATAATTTATATTTACAGTTTGATTCTTTACTTTATCTGGATTAAAGATATAATTGTATGAACTATTTGATCCTTTCAGTTTATAATTGGTAGTATTTCTAAACCACTTGAAGTCATTAAATGAATATTCATCTTGATTAGATTCTTTAGAGAAGTTAAACTCTATTGGTTGAGAATAAAAACTTGTTCCAATAAAATATGGGAAAGCAGGTCTCTTATATCCTCTAAATGGACCATCAGTGTCAACTGTACCGGAATTAATAGTTGAAAAATATGCATAAACGCCATTTGGAAAATCTGGTGTCACACAGAATCTTCCATTATGCTGATCTAAATCGCCATTATTTTTAAATTCATAATCTTCGTTAAAAAATCCTTGAGGGAAGTGGGTAAGAGAAGGTCTATTTGATTTTGTAACCAATTCATATCCAGACTTCATTGATTTTGCAGTTCCGCCTGTTGGCGTTGAAAATCCATATGGACCATAAATTGGATTTCCATCATATGCCCATCCGATTATTGGGGAATGATATGCAGAAGATATTTCTTCATTATTAACTTCTCTTAAATCGGTAATTCCGTATAAAACCAAATCTATTATTACATTAGTATCACCACTTTGAGACTTGGAATACAAAGATTGTCTAAGTTTTCTTGGTGCGTATAAATGACAATATTGGAGACCATAAGAATCTCTATTTGAAGTGGTTACAATACCATCATCAGCGGTGATAGTGTTGAAATACTTTTGGAATAAGTTGACGGTCCACTTTTGAATATTTGCAAATAGTCTGCAATTTTCTCCTGCAGAAATTACATCTACGCTAGTGCCTTCATCATATCCAATTCCGCTCTTAAGAACTTTGACCTCCACTAGTTGTCCATTTTCAATTATTGGCGTAAGTTTGGCGTAACTTCCTTTACCATTAATGATAAGATTGGGTGGACTGTTGTATCCAGATCCTGGTCTTGTAACCAATACTTCTTGAATACCGCCCCTATCATTGACTATAACAAGCAATTCTGCACCAGAACCACTTCTAAAGTCATAAATTGGTTGTCTGTTATAATTAATAACTTCTTCAGATCCATAATTTGTACCTTGTGAGGTCAAATGTATAGAATCAATACTACCTCTAAATATTGGTTGGATTTTTGCAGAGAAATCTTGTCCAGATAAAGTAGAAACCCCAATATTTCCAACAATACTTACGTTAATTGATGGATAATTAAACGAATGAATGCCAGTTCCAACCGATGAGAACTCAACAAATCTTTCAGAATCCAAGAAATAAGTTTTTGCAATTGTTCCAAGTCCAACAGGAGCTAGTTTGAATGAATCATCACTAATCTTTTTAACAAGATATGTTGATGATGTGCTAAGACCCGATATTTCTGTTCCTGTGGTTGAATAAGTTACCTCTTCTCCAGTGAAATAACCATGTGATCCAATATTGACTGTACTAAATGCAGTATTGATACCACTAGATTGTGAAGTTCTTTGCTTATTCTGATATCCATCACCACTATTTGTTACTATTATCTCTGATATAACTTCTTTTTTGGTTGCAGATTTGAATCTGTGTATACCTGTTCCATAATCACTCAAATTAACAGTGTTTATACCAGATATAGCTTCACTTTGCTTTTCATGCAGTTTAATATTAAATCCATCAATAATAGAAACATAGTATGAAGATTCTGTAGTAAGACCAGAAATAGCCTTTTGATTGTCTGGTAAATAAATTACTCTTTCATAATCTCTAAATTTATGATAAGTAGAAAAACCAATAGTATCCGTGAATAAATTTACATTAGTAGAACTAGATTCTGCATTAAAGAAAGCATTATGATCAACCGAAATCATATTAATTTCAGCAGATGCATTTACACCATTTCCACCAGTTATAGTTACTGTTGGTTTATTTACATAATCAAAACCACC
>Ga0222715_10004057_pt1 | contig 12895 bp, 18 predicted proteins | sample C33_9DmetaG_FD_165056 | JGI IMG/M metagenome (GOLD analysis project Ga0222715, IMG submission 165056) | Estuarine water microbial communities from San Francisco Bay, California, United States - C33_9D | ecosystem: Environmental > Aquatic > Marine > Unclassified | place: USA: California...
TCTACAGTAGTGTCCCGTTTTATTTAGCAAAATTTTACTCACATACTATAGGAATGTCAGGTCGTTTGAGACTTGCTGCCACTGGAGTCCAAGACCAATGGCTCACAGGAGATCCACAATTTTCATATTTCCTGATGAATTTTAGAAGACATACAAAGTTTGCTATTAATTATATTGAAAGTCAATTTGATGGTGATATAAACTTTGGTAAAACAATCACATGTCGTGTTCCAAATGATAGAGGTGATCTCATTAAAAACATGACCGTAAAGTTGACACTTGACGATCCTTCATCTGGATATGAATGGTGTCCATCTGTTGTGTCCCACCTCATAGAGAGTGCAGAACTCCTCATTGGTGGACAAACTATTGAAAAAATTACAGGTGAATATATGTATATACATCAACAACTTCACAACACAGACGACGATATAGACCAAACTGTATACTTCTTGAATAGTCATGGTGGTACAATTCAATTTACAGGTGATAACACATACTTTATTGATCTACCATTCTATTTTTACAGAAATCCAAGTTTGGCTATACCAACGTGTGCTCTTACCAAACAAATGGTTGAAGTGCGAATAAAATTAAGACCACTCGCTGAACTTGTCACTGGCGTTACTCCAGCAAACGCAACTGCGAATCTTAAAAAGTTTTCACTTGACACAGAGTTTGTATTCCTCACGGACAACGAAAGAAACTATATGATGTCAGGACCTCTGGACTACATCATTACACAGGTACAAATGTCAAAGTTCTTAATGAAACCTGGAGAAAATACAAAGTCTGTGATGCTTAATTTTTCCCACCCAGTACGAGAACTCTTCTTTGTTTCGCAGTCAGACACAGCAGTTGCTGCAAATCACCCAAATAGATACAATACAATAACAAATGTAAAACTTCAGTTCAATAATGAAATTGTTTTTAATAGAGGACGGAAATTTCTTGTATATGAACAAGCCCTTAAACACCATATCAGTCCACCTGAGTTGGGAACACAGACATATGATGAATCTGAGTTTGCTATGTATAGTTTTGCTCTCAAGCCAGAAGTATACTACCCAACTGGACAAGTAAATATGAGTCGTATTTCTCACAAACTCCTTACACTACAAATAAACCCAATTAATGGAAGTGATAATAACAATACCAGAGTGTATGCTGTAAATTATAATGTACTTCGCATTGAGAGTGGATTAGCTGGTTTAAAATTTTAGAGTGCTATAATAGTAATGGCTGGTGTTGTTCAGCTCTTGGCATCTGGTGCTCAAGACAGGTTTTTTACCATAGACCCAGACTACACATACTTTTTGCAAAGTTTTAAGAAACATTCAAACTTTGCAAGAGAATATGTGGACATAGATGCAGAGACTGCTGTTGACTTTGGTAGTAAAGCAAGATTCAAAATAGCTCAAAATACAGGTGACTTGTTGACAACGCTCAGTGTGAAAATTAAGTTACCAACTATTTCAACTATACTTTACACCGACCCACGATTCATAGAATCTATTGGTCACGCACTCATTGAATATGCGGACCTCATTGTGGGTGGTAAAATTATACAGAGATTGTCAAGCGACTATCTTCAAATATATTCAGAACATTGTGTTACACAGACGAAACAGAGAGCTCTCAAGCAATTGATTGGAAAGTATCCAGAACGGACAATTGATACACGAGTTTCCGATAAGGATATATTGGGGTCTATTGGACAAGCTGATGAAGAGGATGAATTCTTCGTAGATTTACCATTCTATTTTTACAATAATCCAGAATTGGCGATACCATTGTGTGCAATCAAAAAGCAAGAGGTTGAAGTTGAGATTAAACTTCGTCATCACGATCACCTAATCATAAAGGGTACAACTGGAGAACTTCAAACTGTGACCCCTGGAAGTATTCATCTCAAGGAGTTTACTCTTTGTGCGGAAGTTGCTTTTATTGATCCTTGTGAAAGACTTAAAATTGAAAATGAGAAGAAAGATTATGTCATCACACAACTACAACAAAACATTTTTGATGTTGGTCAAGGTGAACAGACGGCCGAATTCAAATTGGATTTTTACAATCCAGTCAAGGAATTGTACTTTGTTATCCAAAGACAAGGTGACGTAGGTACAGGTGAAGGCGAGTTCATAACTCCATTTGACTATGATAATACTCTCGCAGACACAGGTGGTAAATACATTCTCTACGAAAACTTGGATTATCTTACACTTGATTTGGATGGACAGCCAATAATTACACAAGAGACGGGAAATGTCATATTCCTTAAAGCTATTCAAGCCGCTATTCATCATTCAAAAACACAACTCATTAGGCGATTCTACTCCTATAGTTTTGCACTTGAACCAGAAAAGTGGTATCCAACAGGACAAATCAATTTCAGTCTCATAAAAGAACAGATTCTTAACCTAAGTCTGACACCGTGTGTAGATTATGCAAGACAAATTCGGGTATACGCCTTGAGTCATAACATTCTTCGCATTGGCGAGGGAACTGCCCGAACTCTTTTCGATTTGAAATATTAAGAAAGATGATGAAAACTGGTTTTGGTGAATCTTCAGGGGCTTATGAGGAGTCTCAACAAAACGCCCTTTTTGGAATTCTCCTCCCAGTCCTTGAAAGGAGTATGATACTTGCAGCTGACTATTCCAAGGCTTGTGGTCGTGATACGATACTTCCAGAAGACATGGAATATGCAATTAAGTATTGTGTAATGTACACAGTTGGTCAGAATATTGGATCTCTCTTTCCAGAAATATATGATGAAGAATCCTCAGACGAAGAAGACTTGGAAGAAGTTGAACCAGACGAATGTCCACCATTTGAGAGATACTCTGGCGAAAATACAACCTTTAAACAAATGAACGACGCGTATGATCGCTGGGACACTTGGATTCCACAAAGTCCGGTAGAAGAGATGTTAAAAAATGCTATTAATAGTAATGAGTACATCGGGACCGGAGGGTTGGACAATTTCTGAATATAAGACATTTAAAGCTACAGGAGACGCGGATGATAGTAGTACCGATGGAGATTCTGATTATGAAGAAGAGCAAATCTTTGCAAAGTCAAGTATAGTAAGGAAAACAAAATATAAGAAGATTGTTCATAAGGAAGAACTGTTACCGGAGTAAAAAAAATTCCCAGAGTATAGTATAAAACTTACCATGGCTGACATGACCGCCCAAGCTCTCAAGACTGTTAACCTTGTTACCCAAGAATTGGAAACCCAATCCCTCAACGCGATTGTTGCGGGCTTCTCCTTCGCTGCCGCGATGAGCTGGATGGACTTGGTCCGCTGGATCATCCAACAAGTGATTAAGGTGCCAAAGAACGGTGGTACCCAGTACACGCTCACCGCGATCCTCACCACCTTGTTGTCCATTGTGGTCTACATGGTTGTCTCGGGTATCTCCACCCGTGTCTCCAAGCCAGCGCAACCAGTCTTCGCGATTACTCGCTAAGTTTTGGGCGCCGCTTCATAAGGATCAACAGTACCATTCCAATAAACACAATCACTCCAATGGAGATGTACTCTTTCCATCTATAAGAATCCACTATAACATCAGGGATACTTATTGGTGGTGGCAACACTTTGTTGACTACTTCAAGTGGAACTTTTGGTAATCCTTCTAACTTATCCGTAGAACCTGTAATTTCAAATTTCAATATGTGATCCTGACCTCTGAAATCATACGGAATGAGACGCCCGTGACTCATGTATAAAAACTCAATACGAACATCCCGAATAAACTTTTGTGGACCTTTATAGAACTCGTGTGTTAATGGATCATCTGCGTGATGATAATTTATAACATCTGAACCGTTCGTTAGAATGTGACCAGTATAAAAGGGTGTTTTAGAGTATATAGTTTTCGTAAATTCATCCGAACCACTTGTAAGTCGTATAATTATAGAATTTGGACCATTAAGATTAATCGCACCCGATGTAAGTGTATAGTTTGACGATGTATGATTATTTGAAGAAAATCCAAAAACTTGGTGTGGTGTAGTTAAGTGTGCATTATCTATATATCCCCGCGTTCCATCAAAAAATTCAAATGTGAAATCATTGCTTGCACCTGTATTTGAAAAAGTCATTGTATTTCTATATTCGTCATACATAACCTGATCTATGTGAGACGGTGTCGGATCACCGGCTGCAATGAATAATTGTCTTTGAAGTTCAGACGCCATCGTCGCCCCACTGGTGTAATTATTAGCTTCTAACGTAATATCAACACCGTCAATACTAAAAGTTTTATTCGTTTCACAAATGTGTAACTGTGGTGTTGGAATCCGCGCAGAAATGAGCTTAATTTGAGTGACATCATAAATAGGCTCTTTCAATGTCACAACATAGTTGTTTGCGTAAGGATACACGTTTGTATACCTCTCGCTACTATCTATGTCAAGGGTATGAACCTTCATTAAAATATAGGTACAATATTTTAATGATTGTTTTTGTCTAAAATGGGTTGGAATAAATCTAATAAATGTGGTGAGCCAATGGGTTGTTCTGGAGTTGTCTCTTCGCAATATCCAAAGATCGTGAGTTGGGGTTTTCATTACCCTTGTAGGCATTGAATTGATGGAATGGTTTTTGTTGATAGTTTTGAGTCCAACCACCATTCGCGGCATTCACACGACCATCTATGCGTGAAGTATCGGAGCGGACAGCGGTAAGAGCACCACCTTGCTTGAGGGCACTCTCACGAACATTCATACGACCACGGTTACCCATACGATTCGCCTTACCTCTGCGATCTTCTGGACGGAAACCGTACTTCATCAACTCTTCGTTATTCTTTGTAGTAATTTGGGCAGCCGCACTTGTCGCGTAAGCTCCACTGAAGTTGGTAATACCTGGGGCTGCATGGCTGTAGTGCGCAAACTGTTCATCATTGCGATCGCTCTTGAAGCGTGTTGGATCTTGTGACATCGTTTGGGCTGGAACAAATCGCTTAGCTCCGTTGAAACCGAGACCATCTGCGCGATGACCAGTCTCCGAACGGTTGGTGGTTCTCTTTGTTCTCTCATGCTCCTGACGTGGTATCACACCCGACATACCCTGAGCGCGCCCTGGCATCGTTGGAAGACGACTTGGAAGATGCGCGGTGGTTTCTGGTTTGTTATGGGTCAATTGACCAACAACCGCTGAGCGACCCCCAGTAATATCCATAGCTGGACCTGATCGGCCTGGAAGTGTGGTAAGACGGTACTCACCCACATTAACTGGATTGACACGGAATAATTGTTGGAAACCACCACTTGCTGGTGTGTCGGCGGCAACACCCAAACCTGGACCAACCAATTGTTTTTCAATTGGTGAAAGGTTGTTCATGCGTCCAGTGTCATACATACGATTTCTCATGTTGAGAATTTCCTGTCCACCACTTCGCTGTTGGCGACTAATGTCGGCGAAACTTGCCATTTCCATTTTACTGGGTACTTCTACGCGTGGCTCAAAATCTCGTTCTATGAATTCGGGGACGGTATCATTATTGTAAACAATTGGTTGGGTAACTTGTTGAACAGGTTGTTCGGGTTCAGACTTGTTACTCAAAGCTCGTCCAGCAAAAATCAAACCGGCGACGGCTGCGAGTGAAATGGGATCGGCCATTCTTATTTTTTAGTAACATTTTTATTAGCGTATCTTTGCTGGAAGAGGCCGTTCTGGAGTTCCGCACGAGTACTTGTTGGCTCATAACTCATTGTACGAAGGGGCACCTTACACTCCATATTGGTAAGTGGAAAGAGGTTGCGTTCATAAGTTGGAACGATAACTTTACCGAAACGGCTTGTTGATTGTGGGCGAAGTTGGTCACTCACATCAATGTACTGCGCTGGAGAACCTTTGCCTGCCATATATGGCGCCGTTCCATACAACATGGTGTTTGGACGGCAACTACCACAGTTAATGGAACTGGGTTGGGGGTACACAAAGACTTCTTCAGTCGCCCGCACTGATGGGAGCGCACCTGTATTTTGAACTATCGCAAGACCAGGCTGAAGTTGGTATGCCATTTATTATTACACAAGAATATTTATTATCTAAGATGGAGCAAAACCATGACCTCTATGAGAAACCCGACTGTCACCTGCTGGATCTAAACCAGCAAAGGCTTCAAGTTGAACACCTCGGGCATTGGGATTACACATCTGTGGATTATTTCGGCAAAGATCACCATTTTTTGAGCCGTAGCACCATTCAGCAAAACTTGTTTGATCTCCTGGGATCTTGGAAACTGGAGATGTCACAAATTGACGAGCCGCGGCATTACGCTGGTACATTGGGTGTGCTGAACGAGAACGACCTGCATCATATGGAATGCGATCATCTAACATACTCTTAACAAATGGCTTCACCGTGGGGTAATAGCACGCTTCAAGACGGTTTGGAGCATCTGTGTAGTCAGTCATAAGAACATTACCCATTGGATTGTCTTCGGTTGGCATCTGACACCCGTTGACATCACCGCTTGAAGCCATACCATATGTTTCTTTCACCATTTTTGACTTATACATAACATAAAGAACGCTAAGAATTGTAGCACCAAGAACAAATATTCTTGGGTCACGACGAATGAGGTAAATGGCGCAGCATGCGTAAATCACAAAACGTGAAGCTGCGTTAATTCTGTCTTCTGGAGTTTGATCACGATTTGGCCAGAACTGTGAAACCTGGTCAACCCGAATAAGTTGCTGAGGATCGTCAAACCAAGCCTTCATTTAGTATAATGTGAGGTTTATTTTTTACCCATACCACCAAGCATACTTCCCATCATCTTCATGAGTGCGTCTTGATCAAGCTCACCGCCATTGGTCTGCATCTTGTCAGCACAATCCTTGGCAATACCTTCAATGAGACTGAGGGTTTCCGCTGGGATAGCCGTAATCGTTGTACCAAGCATGTACAAAGTTTGGAGATACTGCCAAGTTGCAGCTTTCGTATTGGCGCTCATCTTTGACCAATACTTCTTAATATTGAGATCCTTGAGGAACTCAATCTTTTCAATCTCCTCAAGGAGGAAAGACTCATCTTTCGCAGAAATCTTATCCGCGTATGGAGTCACACCTTTCATAAATCCATCAACAATGATTCGTGGATTTGTTTGCTTGAGCAATTCAAAAGAAGTTGTCATTTTCTTGATTCCGGTTTCATCTGGAAAAGTCTTGTGCAATTCCACAAGAAATTGGGAGAGCATGTCGTTAAACGCAGTGACAGACGCCATTTTCTTATTCGTAGGGTTAAATCTTTAAGTTTAGAAAGGATCATTAGAAATGACCTCTCTTTGTCCAAGACCATTTGCGACAATGAAGTAGACAAGGATCGCATTAAGTATGGCTGGCTTGGTGTATTTGTTTAATTCTAATTTACCTTCATTATTGAGTTGAGCTTTGAGGTGAATGTAACCAGCAGTAATCAATCCAGCGATGAGAGCGGCGCTCAATGGGTCTCGGAGATATTCGGATAGATCTTCCATTTAATTATACGCAGTTTTTTTTACACGCTGTTCTGGGGCATCACCGAAGAAGACACCTTCATCTTCTGGCTCACCCATAGCCTGGGGCATTGGAGCTTCGGGTTCTGGCGCTCGCACACCTGGAACAGTTTTGAATTCATTCTCAAGTCCAGTGGGTTGTAAAGGTTCTTCTTCAGCACCCAACATTGGTTCATCTTCTGGGAATGGTTCCATCATTGGCTCTGGTTCGGGTTCAGGGAAAGTCTCATCACCCGCGTCAAACACGTCTGGATCCTCACCGTCGTGAACCTGAGCATCAAGGTCAATATCGCGACTGTCTTGGGACATGTAGGTCTGGAGAATCTCCTGCACTGGGATGAGTTCTTTGATAGTGGCCTCAATACACACTGAGAAGCGACGAGTTAATTCATCGTCACGTGCATATTCACTTTGTTCTTCGTGAAAGACATATGGGTCTTTGTAGAGATCCTTCGCCACGTTATTGTAGCACGTCTGGATGAAAACTTCATTCGTTGGGAGCTTGAGACTGATCTTCTTATTATCCGCTTTGAGACGAACGGCCGAGAGGATCTTCGTACATGCCACAAATACCGCTGCCACGAGATCATTGAACCAAGCACATCGGTTCGCGATGTTATCGCTATGTTGCTTAGACATGGCGTTAGACCAATTTGGCACCTCTTTGAGGAGCTTCTGGAACATGATGAGCGTCTTTCGCCCCTTGGAAAGTTTGGTCGCTTCGTCGTACATATCCTGGAAAACTTCAATCATAGGTGGACACATAATGAGGTAGAGTTGCCCCATGTACTCGCGTTTCGCTTCTACCATTATATTTAAGTTGTCCATTTATCATTGAGTGTGTTTTTAATAATCATTGTCCTACGCACCCCTCCTGTACTTATTCGCCATCTTCTTGAGATTCATTAAATCTGGAAAGTCTGTGTCATCTGATTCTTCTGTTTTCTGTTTTGTTTTTTTACGTATATTCCAAGAAACGTACATATTGTAATCATTTACAAGATTCACATCAAAGCCACCCAATGTAAGTTGTCGCACGATGTACTTCGCAGCCAACCCCCTGTCAAATGTGGGATATCCAATGACAAATGTGGGTACAGTCAGAAATACCTGTTTATGACCAAGTTCTACCGATTGTTTAATCTTACGAGAAAACTGCTCATATACTCTCGTGTATATTTCCTTCCTAATTTGTTTTCTCTTCTCATCAATTTTAGTTATGTCATTGATGCTGATCATTATAATTGCTTCAATTTATTTTTAGCCATTTCTAACTCACCTTGTGTTGGCACTGCCGCATCCTTGACAAGGTCAAATTTTACAAAGTCCTGACCCCCACGACTTTCAGTAAATGGTGTAACGTTAGCAACGGTTTGAACGTCAAGTGGTTGGGATCGGAGAGATACCAATGTGGCTATACCATCAACCATCTCGTATGAAGCAACGACAGAGAAACCAAAGGCGAACCCACTGTTCTTAACAGTCATAAACATACATTCGTATACAGCTTTGTCATCTTTGACAAATTTCTTCACGGCAGTCGTTTCAATAATGTACGTACAGAGACCAGTACGCTTGGAAATTTCCCGGTTTGCTTGGAGCACAAATTCTTCCATCAAATCATTATTGATATCAGCCTCCGCCTGAGTGTAACCCGAAAGGTCTGGTCTGGTGTCGTCAAGGCGAATAGAACCAGTTGGTGTAGTGTATCCTGAGAAACCAAAGACTTCAGTGAATGGTTCACGTCTCATTGTGAGCAACAGGACAATGGCAATAAGAATGATCGTCAAAGACCACTTCATCTTTACTACTATGCGTTAATTTTTTTTTACAAAATACCCATATACATATTAGATGTCGCTGCTGATATATAGTCCAAGATGTAAACACTCCATGGAGGTCATTGAGTATATCAACAGACAGCCACAATTGAAACAGCTCGTGCATTATCACAATATTAACACACAGGGTATTCCTCCAGCATACCGCAACAAGATTACCCGTGTACCAACCATGCTGACAAAAAATGGTAAAGTTTTAGTTGGGAACGAAATTAAGAATTGGTTGGACTCGTTACTTCCCAACAAGGAAATTTCAAACTGTGGATTTGGTGGAGGGTGTTCAATGACGACTCTTGATGGCGATGATAACGATGCTGATATATTTACATTGGATAACTACGGACAGTCCCTACAACCCGCTATGACACGAGAGCTTGAAGAGAAAATCAACCGTAACGTGAGTAAGGGTATCGCCTACAGCGAACAGATTTAAAGATATAACGCAGTATTTTTAGTAATATGAGACTGGTTACAATTCAGGCTTCGGCCATTAAATCAACGTTTGAAGTACTCAAAGATATTCTCAATGACGTGAATATCTACTTTCGCCCACAGGGTATGTACATTGTGACTCTGGATACCGCACGGACATCACTCATTGATATGTTCCTTTCCGCTGACAACTTTGAAGAGTATCATTGTGATCAGGAAGAAATTATCGCTGGAATTAATATTTCAAATACGTTCAAACTTTTGAAGACAATTACAAATAATGATGTTCTCACAATTGAAATTAATTCAAAGGAGTGTATGGATATTGAAATTTCAAGTGAGTCAAAAAAGACGAGTACAAAGTTTCAACTCAAACTTCTTGATATCAATGAAAGTCGTATTGAAGTCCCCGAAGTTACGATGACAAGTATCACCATACTCCCATCTGCTGATTTTCAACGCCTCTGCCGAGATATGTCAAATATTGGTAATGATATTGAGATTACTCGGGTAGGTAAGGAACTTCGCCTTAGATGTGAAGGTGATTTTGCAAATCAAGAGACGAGTATTGAATGTCCCGACGAAAGTTCGGAAATGACTGGTCTTTACTCATTGAGATACCTCAATATATTTACAAAGGCGACGAGTATGTGTGCGTCTGTGCAAATTATGCAAGAAGAGGGTAACAGATTTCTTATTTTAGGGTATAATGTTGCTAATTTGGGTGAACTCAAGTTTTACCTGGCAACTAAGGTATCCGAAGATCAGTTGTAAAGTCTTCAGTCGTAAATACAAGCTTCTTCATACCCAATGAATTACTCACCATAATTTTTGGAAACTTTTTAATAAGCGTTTTTTGTGAGTAATATAGAAAATCTTTTAGAGGCACTGGTTGTTTGTGAAAGTTATTTCTTGGTCCAGCGTACCTTTTCACCTTTTCAGTAATGTCTACTTGTGGTTTATCACCGTGATCTACAATCCAGACACTACTCACAGGGATACTAAAGCTCACACCCTCTTCTTCATCTTCTCCAGGTTTGAAGTTGATATTTTTAGATATAGCCTTATACACTTTACCACCGTACCAATACTTGACACGAAGTGTGAGGTTTTTGACATTTTGTGGAACTATTGTATTTCTGAATGGTTTACCCGTGACGTACACGTGGTACTCGTCTAAAGTACCATCCCAATCTTTACTCTCACTCTCCCAAAATGAGTCTTCCACCTGATACTTCATTCTATAGTCAATCGTGTATTCCAACTCTTCTGAAATTATAGTGTAGTCACGAGGTGTTGTTAATTTTGTGTAAAAATAGAAAACATTACTTAAAAGTTTGAACAACATTCTTAATTATAATGGAGGGAAACTTTTTAAGTAGGTATAAAAATAAGATTGAACATTGGACAACACTTATTGAAACCGATCCCACCAATAAAAAGAGGTACGAAAGTGAGATGTCTGATTATATGATTAGTTGTATGCCTTATATGAATCAATATGCAGATGAAGCTGAAGAGATCACAAACACAGACAATATTTTTAATGTCAAAGAAACTGTTGGTCTTCAAAGGAAAGATATATTCAGAGACTATCTCATAGAAGTAGAGAATCAAAATATAGCCAGACCCATTGAACGTAAACTAGAACAGTGTGAAAATTGTTCATCCAGTAATATAGTTCACTTTCATGACACAAGTGAATTGGTGTGCGATTCGTGTGGTTTGATATTAGCGTGTCTCATCAGTGAAGAATTAACATATAGGGAAGAACAAGAAACATCTGAGAAGGTTGTCAATTATAGTTACAAGAGAGAGAACCACTTCAATGAATGGCTTAGTCAGTTTCAAGCACAGGAGATGACTACAATACCACACGAAGTCATGGAACAGCTGAGGTCTGAGCTGAAAAAGATGAAGATCAAGAATCTTGATGAAATTACACATGCAAAGATTAGGGGACTTCTCAAGAAATTGAGACTCAATAAATACTATGAACATGTTCCATATATAACGAATATTCTCAATGGTATCAAAGCTCCTAATATGCCACAGGAATTGGAGGAACGATTACGTATCATGTTTAAGGATATTCAGAAACCCTTCGACGATAACTGCCCCTCAGAAAGAAAGAACTTTCTCAGTTACTCCTACGTACTCTATAAATTTTGTGAATTGTTGGGAGAAGATGAATACCTCAAATACTTTCCTTTACTCAAGTCCAAAAGTAAATTGTACGCACAAGATCAGATATGGAAGAAGATATGCCGCGATTTACGGTGGGAGTTTATTCCAACAATATAGTAATGATCAAAGAAAATTGCCCCAATTTTGATGTATGTTACAGAACGATGTACCCAGGATTAAAAGTATGTACTTCCTGCTTTTGGAGATATGAAAATCAAATTCTTGATTTTAAGGATGACACAGAATGCTTGTCTTGTCTTAACATCAAGAAATGTGTAAAGTTTAGGAAATGTCCTCACTATGTATGTTTGACATGCTTCCCAAGGTATCATAAATGTCCAACCTGTTTCAAACTTAAAGAGGCTGATACAGAAGAGTCTAATGAATGAGTATGAGAAGTTCTGTGTAGATGAGGCACAGTATCATCTACAAAGAGCTCAAGAGCTACTTACTGATGGACTTCAGAATCCAAAGAAGTATTACGATGAACGAAGAGAGTTTTACGCAATATTGGCTAAGATGTTTCCTCTAATGATCCTAATGCAACAACACGGCGAACCTCAACATCTTGACCAAGATGAATCGGAAAGTTTATCAGATAGCCAACGTTCAGTCCAGTCAGACGAAGATAGTTACGTAATTGGCACTCCGCCGCGTCATTCAGAGTCTTGATCGCCTTGAACTCAAGCACTATTTCATTATTGATTATTATATCAGCTCTCACATTACCAACAATATGACCCTCAAAGGGAATCGGCACAATCCGTTCCGATTCGTATTGAACACCATATTTACGGAGGAGTACTTCCATACAATTGTGGTACACCCGCTCCGAATACCCCGCACCCAGATCAGAGTATATTTGTTTGGCGAGGGCCTCAATGTCAATCATATATTACTTTTTCACACTCGCTTTAA
>Ga0222715_10004062_pt1 | contig 12889 bp, 4 predicted proteins | sample C33_9DmetaG_FD_165056 | JGI IMG/M metagenome (GOLD analysis project Ga0222715, IMG submission 165056) | Estuarine water microbial communities from San Francisco Bay, California, United States - C33_9D | ecosystem: Environmental > Aquatic > Marine > Unclassified | place: USA: California...
GAGTGGACTAGCTTGTTGTTGAGATATTAACATAGGATCTGCTGACTGCTGAGCAACATCCGAAGCTTCTGCAAAATCTTCAAACGCTTGTTCTTCAGCTGCTTTTTGATCTAAACCTTGATTTTTTAATGTGTTTACTCTGTTTCTATAAAATGTAGCACCACCTGAAGCAATAGCAAAACTATCTGCCATCTGAGTAGGTGTAAAACCTATTTTAAGTAAATAGCTTAATATAGCTTGAGGTTTATTTTTAGCACCTGCAGCAGCATTAGCAAGTTCAGCTTCGTTAACATCTTTTCTAAGACCAGATCTTCTTTGTTTTAGCTTAGGCGAATTCCACAGTGTAGCAAAATCTGACCAGTATTGTTTTTGATTACCAAAAGCTAAAGCAGCTTTATAAGGATTATTATCTGACCAGTTTAAAAAGTTGACTGATGATATAGTTTGTAACAAAGCAGATTTAACGTTCATAAACATTATTGCCCCAACAGAATTATTAACCCAGTTATTAAATTGATTTGTTAATTTGTTAGTTCCAGAAGGTCTATTTGTACCGTTTTTCATACGGTATAAGGAATCTTCCATTGCTTCTCTCCAGTTAGTTCCTAAAGCAACTTCCATTTTATTTAAGTTTTCTTTAGAAAATATTACATCAGCATTTTCTATAAAGCTAGCTAAATATTGTTTTCTACCAACTTTATTTGTTAAATTATTTAGATCAGATATTAAACTTTCAGAATCCCAATAAGCACTAGGCTCAATCCACTTGTCTCTTTTACTTATTTCTAAAGCAGCTTGATTAAAAAGTTTTAATTCAGGATCTTTATTAACTATATCGTTTAATTTTTTAATATCACGTTTGGCTAAACCAGGTATTTCAAAACCACCTTCTGTCCATAAATTTACTCTTAAAGCTTGATCAAAAGTAAACTCTGTATCAGGAACTATTTTACCTAACTTCTTGGCTACAGCTGGAAATTTTTTAAGCAACGAAGAATAATCATTTTTTAAAGCTTGTCTATAATTATCTATTTCAGCAATACCTTTTTGATAAGGTTTTATTAAATTTTCTTTAACCCACTTCTGTTGTTGTTCACCTTTTCTACCTTTACCATATAAATCGTACATTAAACCACTAAAATCTTGAGCGCTTGAAGGTATTATTTTAAAATTCTTAAAACCAGCACCACGTCTTTTAGCTACAATATCAGAAAACTTGTATCTAGCTTTTATGCCTTTAGTGTCTTCAATCATTTTGTTTATATCTTTGTCTAAAACAACTGGATCTGTTATTGTTGGTTGTGAGTCAGGATTTTTAGCTAAAGCTTCTTCGCCTTTTTCTACAACATCAGAAGCTTTTTCTATTTTTTCAGATATAAAAGCTTCAGGCCTACCTTCATTTGTTAAATTATTAATGTCCGCCATAGTAGTTCCATCCAGCATTTTTATTGAAGCTGGATTAATTCCACCATTTATTTTTGAAACTAAATTATTAAAATATCTATCATACCATTTACCTGTTTCAACTATCCAGCCAGGAGGCATACGTTCTTTTAAATAAGCTTTTTTACCGTTGTAAACTACTTTATTTATTTTATTATCATCTTTTACATCTAAAGCTATAAGCTTATAATTATCTGTAACGTTTTTAAATTCTGTTGCAAAATCTTTATTACCACTTAACGCGGCATCTAATAAGTAAATGTAAGCTTGAGTTGCAGGCATAGCATGCTCGTATCTTAAACCTTCTATAGGTTTATTTGAATAGCCTAGTAACTCTGCCATCATTTTATGTGGGTGATTAACATCATTACCAACCAACTTTAAATAACCAGCTAAAGCAACAGCAGCTTTTTTATCTTTTTTAATAGCTTTGTTTATTCTATCCCACATTTCTTTACCTATAGCCATGTTTTTTTTATTCCAATCGTTTATAGGTTTTCCAAGATTTGATTCTATAGTTTTAACATCTTTAAGTATAGTTATATAAGGCACTTGAATTAAATTATCAACGCTTGTAAAATCAATACCCCAGTTATCATAATTATCTCTAACATCTATAAGTTGCTCTACATAAAAAGCGTCTAAATCTTTACCAGCCATTCTACTACTAGTTCTCAATATAGTTCCACCACCTGGTCCAAATACTTTTCCTTTTCCTGTTCCAAAAAAGAAACTTTTAGGGAAAAAAGGAAATACAAATTTTTTTAAATCTGATATATAATTTTTAATACCGTCCTCTGTCTTTAAGTTATAAGATTTACCTAGTTTATGTTTTGCTAAAACAGCGTTTACATCTCCGTTTACAACCGCAAAAGCCGTTTGAGCATTAGCTATAATTTCAGCAGCAGAAAGTTTTTTGTCATTAATTATGTTATCAGCAAAAATATTATTTATTATTTTAGCTAATTCAGAGTTTTTAATTAATGAAGATATTTTTTTGTTAAATTCAGCTAAAGCTTGAATAATAGTTCTACCAGCTTTAATAGCTTTTTGATAAGCTTTTATACCGCCTTTCAAAGCTTTTCCTAAAAGTTGAGGAGGTATACCCATTAAAAGTGTGCCTTCAAACTTTTTAATTTCTATATCAATATCACTAATTAATCTATCTAAAGTATCAGGTTTAATTTTTTTACCTTGTAACTCTTGTTTTGCTTCAAAAGTTTTTTTGCCTTCAGGTGTAGCAACTGTCTCAAGCGTTGATGCTCTACCAAGTAAACCACTTAATACATCAGCTAAAGTTGCTTGTCTGTTTATAAGAGTTGTTAAACCTTTTGTAGAATCTGTAGCCCAATTGATAAAATCTTGAGCTGTAGGATTTTCATTTTGATATTCAAAAACACCTTTACCAGCACCTTTATCAAATTTACCTGTAGTTCTACCTACTTTTTTAGGTTTATATATTTCTCTAAGTACTGTATTTTTTATTTCAGGTTCAGCATTTACTAATGAAGCAATGTCAGCGCCATTACTTTCTAAAAAAGTAACGTAGTTTCCTATTTTATTATCTTTAGTACCAAGCTTTCCACCCATTGCATCTATCACTTTAGTAGAAAACTTAAGTTTACCACTTTGTGAAACATCTCTTTTAGCAGGTTGTACAGCACCTTTAACTGGTTCAACTCTAATTTTTTCACCTATTATTTTAGTGCCAGCTTCGGTTGTTTCTTCTTTTGTAATACCAGTTATCTTTCTAAGTTTATCAGCAGCAGTTTTAGCATTTTTTTGTTTATTATCTTTAAGATCAATATTTTCTTCTAATGTTGCCGTGTCATCAGCCACATCTATAGAGGTACCATCAACTTTTCCTGTTTGTAAAGACGTTTCAAAATTTTTCTTAGTTGCTGCTTCTCCTTTTTTAAATACGTTACCAATTTTATTATTGACCTGAGGTATAATCCAACCGTTTAAACTGTTGTTAATTTCAGGATTAAAGTTTCTTATATGTGGTATTAACTCAGCTATAGCTCCACTTATAAAATCAGGTTTTGAAAATCCAGGTGGTTTTTCTGAAGGTATTTTACTTTCTATTAAACCAGTTAGCATGTCGTTACTGTATATTTCAGTAATAACTTCATCAGCTTTACCACCGTCCCATTCAGCTTTAGTTACCTCATAATTACCATCTTCATTTTTTTGGCCAGCTAAGTTATCTATTTCTTGACCTTTTTTACCTTGAGCTTCTTTAGTTACACTTTTTTGTGTTTCTTGTTCACCTACGTTTTTTAACTCTTCGTTAATTTCATTAACTCTTTCAGATTGTTTACCTGTTAAACTTTCATCGTTAACTTGATTTATGGTTGATTCCAGGTTTTTCTTTTCTTTTAATAAATTAACAACTAAGCTTTGTTTTTCTGTAGATAAACCTAAAGGTTTTATTTGATTAACTACCGCTTTTGTTTCTCTAAATTGAATTTTAATATCATTAGCTTGTTGAGGTGTAATAGCTTTGCTATTAATCTGCTGCTCTAAATTAAGGTTTAAAGTTTTTTCTGCATTAGGTATTTGAGCTATATCTATTTGAGTTTTATCTGTCTTCACACCAGGTTTAAAAACATCAGATAATTTACCAAAACCATTAGCTTTAACAGTATTATTAACCTTTACATTTGTGCTTAGTTGGTTTAAATTTAACAGAGTACCACCAACACTTATTGGGGCTTTACTACCTAGTGGCGCAACCATTTCAAAAAATATTTCTTTTTGATCTAAAGATTGACCAGCAGCTAATTGACCACCAGCTTCACCCAAACCTTCTCCTGCCATTTCTATACCAGCTCCAACAGTTCCAGCAAGTTTAGCACTTTTACCAGCTTTTATCAATGTAGATGTTGCTTTAGCGGCAGCTCCTGAAGATAAACCACCTGCTACACCTATAACTATACCTCTATTTCTAGATTTAGTTTGTATATCTTTTAATTTTTTTGGATCATTTAATACTTTTTGTAAATCTTCAACAGTTAGTTTTGAAATATCTTCTATACCTGTAGCTTCTATAAGTAATTCACCAAATGTTAGACCAGTTTCTAATAAACCACCAGCAACACCAAAAAACCCAGCCATTGCTGCCGCAGGTCCACCAGCGGATCCAACAGCCCCAGCGGCTAAAGCATTATTTCTTACCGTTGCTGATTGTGTAACCGCACCTGCATTTAAAGCCGCGGAGTTAACTGCTAATTGAGTTAAAACAGAAGGATTTTGAAAAGAACATTTTACAAGAGCTAAAGTTGTTCCTCCAGCATCAGCATAACATTTTTCAAAAGATTTCATTTCATCTGAAGAGTTATTAGCTTCCGTTAAAGCTTTTTGTTCTTCAATGAATTTTTCTAATAATTTACCGTCTGATTCAGTACCTTGATCAAATATTTGTAAGCTTGTTTCTAAAGATGTAGGCATTTCATATCCTTGCTCAGTTGCTCGATATAAATCTCCTATTAAATTTGTTGCCGCGTTTTTACCTGCTAAATTTTCTAATATTGTTGCATCTTCACCTGATGCATCTTGTGCGGCTAATATTTTTAACCTCCTTGATTCGTTCCATATGTCCATAGTACTTGGGACATAGTCAGGATTATCTTTGTTTCTGTCTTTAGCTATTTGGAATCCTAAATCAGCAAAAATTGCATTTTCTTCAATTCTTAAATTATTAATATCATTAGTAGACATGTTTTGTCCTAAAGATTTTAAAAACTTTGGATTATAAAACTCATCTGATTCAGCATCAGCATAGCTTTCTGATGTAATATTAATGTTTTTTAAATTATTTAGTTTATCAGCTTTAGCATATGTCTCTGAAGCACCGCTTAAAATATTTAAACCTAATTCCACCGTGTCTACAGTTTCTTTAACTTTATTAATACCTTTTTCTACAAGTCCTGCTATCTTACCTTGTTCTTTGCCTTTATTAAACTCTTTAGCTTTTTCATTTGCCTCAGACAAGTCTGGTAAATTTTTTTGAACACATTCTTCAAATTGTTTTTGAGTCCAATTATTTTGTATTCTTTTTTCTTCGCAAGTCATATGTTGTGTTTAAACTACTTGTTCTGCTTCTTCTACTACTTCTTTTACTTTAAGTCTAGGTTCTCCGCTTGGAAACTCTTTACCTATTTCTTTTTCTAAATACCATTTTTGATAGTCTTTTTGAAATTTATCTTTTTGATTGTCTTTTAATGCTATACCAGGTTTCAAATAAAAGTTAGTTACTTCTGCTAAAATATTATTATTAAAAGCTATTACTTGATCTGAACTTTGATATGCACCAATTAAACCTGCTGATATTTTATCCATAGTTAAAGTAAATGCTAAGCTTTTACCTATAGTTTCTCTATCTATTTCATAAAAGTCTTGGACCATATTGCTAGATATATCTTTTGATATAAGTTTAACTTTGCCAGTTTTATCTTTAACCCTGTATGTCTCCGTAACTCCTCCTGTTAAAACACCAGGTTCGTCTGGGCTACTTGTAGGTTTTTGCTCAAATATCTCAGGATTAGTTTGTTTAAACTCTTGATTTTCTTTTGATGTATCAGGTATAGTTATAAACATGTCCTGAGTTTCTGACAATGTATTAATTTTGTTAACTAAAAGTCTTTCTACAAAAATACCGTTTTCATCATATATAAGCCAAGCTAAATTATTTATGTCTCCATCTACAGCTTCAAGATCTATCTTACCTTTTAAGTCATCGTTTAATATGCTAAGCGCTATAAACCTACTTACAGGCGTGCTCATCATATCTAAACCACCCATTATACTAGATATTTGAACCATATTACTCCATATCTCTGTGTTAGAGGCTATATTTTCCATACTTTGTTGTATAGTACTTACGCTTTGTAAAATATCATCAGTTATTTTTCTATCTCTAAGAGGGTTTTCAGAAGAACCATTGTCTAGTTTTAGTTTTAAATCTGAATACAGTTTTATATACGGATCAAAAAATCTACTCCAATCAACATCTTGTGATGGAGTATCATTTTCACCTAATCTATAAGATAATGAAGACTGGTACTCAGAGATATAAAATTTAACCTCTTCGTTGTCTTCTTTGTTTTTTACTAATTGTTCTTTTAGTCCCATAATTAATTATACATATTTAATGAAACTGGTTTTAATGAATTACTAAAGTAATCACTACTACCAGAGTTGTAGGTATCTTGTATTTGGTTAAAATTCATCGCACCACCACCTCCGCCACCACCACCGCTGCTTGGCGCAGTTTTAGCGAATGGATTTCCAAAAGCTGAATCAGCAAGTCCACCAACACTACTAGCTATATCACCTATTGCGTTAGCTTTTTGCATTGAAGCTCCGTATTCACCACTTTTAGCTGTGTTATAACTTTGCCTAAGAAAGCTCATTTTACTATTGTCTCTTTTTTCTTGAGCATTAAATTCAAACTTTCTACCTTCAGCGTCAGCAGTCTGCATTCTTCTACCTTCTTGTATGTTTACGTTTTGAACTCTTACTTGTTCTCTTGTTTGAGCTGCTTGTAATCTTTCTTCACCACCTGCTCTTAGTTTTTCGTTAGCAGCTTCTTGTTGTTCTATGCTAGCTGAAACTCCTTTTTTACTTTTAAGCGCAGCTTGCGCTAATGCTGTAGCACCTCCAGCTCCAGCTCCTGTAGCTCTTAAAGTATCTAAAGTATTTGCTAAGGCTATATCAGCTTCTTCTATTTGCATTTCAGCAGCGGCAGTAGAAACACTTAGACTAGCATAAGGATTACTTAAGTTACCACTAAGATCTTTAGCCATTGAGCTTAAGTTAGAAAAGTTATCATAAGGATTAATTACCTTTTGTCTATTTTTTTCAAGACTAGCCATTTCAGCTGTAGCCTTTTTTCTATCGGCAGCATATCTTCTCTGGTTTCGTTTAGCAGCTGCTTTTTTAGCAAACCCACCAACTACACCGCCAATCGCTTTAAATAATCCCATAATTTATTTGTTAATATGATGATTCAACTGCATTACTAGACACAGCGAATAATTCTTTTTTAATGTTATAATAAGTTGTATTGTTTAGTTTCATTACAACTGTAGACCAAAATCCTTTTATACCTGATATATCAGATCCCCATAAAACTTCACCTGGTTGTGGTGTGATGTTACCCGTAAGATCTTGTTGTAAATTAGCAAAGAATTTATTTTCTTTTTTCTTAAAGTTTAAACTAAATATCTGTTGTTCTAATTGATCTATTGATGTAGCGGCAACATAAGCGTTTATTGGTAACGTTGCGTCGCTAGAACTAGCTATCATTGAATCTAGTTGCCAACCAGTAGCACCTTCGTAGTTTATTGTTTTAAAGTTTTTAACAACTGATGGTTGTGAGTTAAGTATAACTTTAACTGTAGAGTCTGTAACTGTTCCATAGTAATTTCCATAACCAGTAACACCTTCTTCAGGTTGAACATGGTGTAACCATAGTTTACCATCGTAAAAACTATAAAAGCTACTATTTAAACTAAGCATGTAAGTTGGTTTGTAAGTATAAAAACTTGTCCAACCTTGCACATCTTCATCAAAATTAGATGTTATATAAGAGTTGTCTTGGTTTTGTATTGATAATACATAGTTTTTTGTATGTATATCAAATCCACCTATAATTCTATTCTGTCTAGTTGTACCTAATGCAGATAATTTATCTCTAAAAAAATCATGCATACCATATGATGATATTTCTACCATAGCACCATTAGTAGTTAATCTTAAAACTGTATTTCGTTTTCTATCTGTAAAATATTTTCTATAACCGTAAACAGCAAAGCTAGAAGGATCTTTTGATATTCCATATTCACCAGCGTAAGGAACTATTTGACCTATTACTAGTCTACCAGATGTAGTTAAAGCTGATCCTTCAGCAGAATAAATAGCGTCTTTATCTATTAAAGCTCTACTAACTTTATCTTCTTGAAATATAATTAAGTTTGTATCTTCAGCATATAATAACTGTATTGATCCATTAGCTGGATCGACAGATCTAGTTATTTCTTCTGCTACTGAAAATTGATTTGTATTATTAACACCTGTTCTAGAATTAAATATACCAGAGTATATCATTGTATTAATTCTGTTTTGCTGCTGTGGATTGTCTTCAGCTATATAAGCTTTGACACCAAAGTCAACTGTTGTGTTGTTATAACCACCTCTAATTCTAGATTCTTCTATATACCAGTCATCTGCATTTACACCACTATAACCTCTTGGCACATTGTTATAAGGTGCTGTTGGTTGAGGATTTGCCGCAACCACACTCTTTATCTTTTTTATCCAAAAGGTGTTAAAGTATTTTAATTCTAGTGTTGTAGCCATGTTTTATTATCACTTATTTTAACTTATTATTACTTAACAGAATAATGGTTGATCAGTTGGTACAGAACCATCAACAACACCTGCTCCAGAACCTTGAACGTTTACCGTTATATATTGTCTATTATTTAAAAAACTATCATTGTAAGGAGGATCAGGGGGTAACGCATTAATAGTATAGTATCCTGTTGCCGCAAGAGTTGTTCCGCTGCTATCAGAATAAATAGTATCACCAGCTTTAGGTAGTACTCCGTTTCCAGTATGATAATAAGTTTGTATTAAAGCATTTTGATTCCAAACTGGTGGATTACCTGTTCCACCACAAGAAGAGTTAAATACTCCTACTGCTGATATTTGAAAAGCAGTACCAACTACACTTGATGTAACCACCACTGTTTGTTGCTTTGTTACACTTTGTACACCTGGAACTGCAACATTAGAACCATCATAAGTGTCTTCTAATTTTACATCTATAACGTAATTACCCGCAGATAATGTTTTATCTTTAGATAATATACCACTAGTTGCACCTATACTAAAACAACCTGTACAAGCAGGGCTTACACTAGCAATGCTCCATTTTAATTGTTGAGTGTTTGCACTAGCATCAGATGATCCATTTAAACCAGCATAAGTAACGAGTGTTCCAGTGAATGTATCTGCTTTAGTTATATTACCAGCTATAGTAAAGCTTGGCTGTGTATTTGTTAATGAACCTGTTATAGTCAGTTCTGGAGATTGTAAACCTGCCGGAACAGCGTTGCCACCAGCTGTAGATGTAGCTGTGGTTTTTACATTCATTGTTAAAGTAAATGTTTCAGAAGGACTATTATGCAAGAAAACAAACTCATCTGTTATTTTAAAATTATAACCACCAGAAGCGGCTGAGTTGTTTACGTAAGTTATATTAGGGTTTGACGATGTAAAGTTTTCTAGTATTGTGTTTGTAACAGTTAAACCATTATCATTTATAGGCTGAACATTGGCTGATAATATGTTTGGGCTAGATAGTGTTAAGGATTCAGGTTGGTTCCAAACGTAACTACCAAAATTAGAAACTCCATTGAAACCACTATTTATATCTGCATTTAGATCAGCTATTAAACCTACTGAAGCTGTTTCCCAGTATATATCTAAAAGAGAATCAACAGGTTCTGTTTCGTATATTGACAAAAAAGGAGTCATGTTAGTGTTAGTGTTATTAGTCGATATAACACCTATAGCTTGGCTTGTATTTAATCTAGCTAACAAAGGATTTGTGTCTAATTGATAAAAATTAGCTTTACCATCTGTGCTAACCTCTGAAAAACCCATGTTTAAATCTGTTGACGTACCTATCGCAATAGCAGTATCTGTTAATATTCCAGGATAAAATTGAATATTATTAGCGACTGAAGTTGTCATCGTGTTTTGAACTCTAGCATACAGTTGAACCGAACTTCTGAATTGTTTTTGTTGTGGCCCTACTTCTAATAAATCTCTAGGAACTTTATTTATATTATCATTAAACAATACTATGTGAGCTGTTTTATCGACTTCGTTAGTAGGGTAAGGTGAGGTTCCACCATGCTGTGGATAACCATTTAATATACCGGGCAAATAAACATTGTAATAATCTTGTTCATTTTGTTTAACAACAACTTTATATGAATACCAACCTTTACTGTTTAAAGTATAAGCATATTTAGGTTGAGCACCAGGATTTCCGTTTACTTCATAAATTTCTTTATTTATATGGCCATTACATGTAACCGTGTACACTCCACTACCATCTACCGTTGGTGTAATAGTTACTTGAACAAAATCTTTATATTCACCTCTAAGATAATCATATCTTTGAGGTATATTAGTTGTTGTTGTCGGTATAAACGTATAGACATTAGCTGTAACACTAGGTAAAGTAGCGTTGGCCACATCAAAGCCATTGCCTCTAGGATTTGCATAAAGACCAGGTCTACCTAGTTGATAGTTTTCGTTTTGGTTTATTCCTGGAGAATCAAATAAAACTTTTAATGCATCGCCAAACCAATTTTTAACAGGGTTTGTTGCACTTTCTGTAGAACTATTATAAGGACTGTAAACTGTAGATCCACCAAAAACTATATTGTTTATAGTCTCAACTTCTTCTGTAACACTAGAAAGAATAACAGATGATTGCCTACCAAACTTATCGACTAATATAAAACCTACTTGATAGTTTCTATTTTGTTTAACAGAGTGGTTAGGGTATTCAGCCCAGTTGTTATATTTATATGTATCTGCTTTAGGCCCAACCCCAACTCTATAATTAAAACTAGTTGGTGGAGTATATTTATCTTTAAAATTACCATATATTATTCTATTACCAGCAGTCTCTTGACCATGTGCTGTGACAGGAACTTTATCAAAAACTCTTACTGTTTGATTTTCAGGTAACGTTCTATAAGGCTTTGCAGAAAGATAATCGTACTTGTAAATATTATCAACTGAAGTTTGTTGTGCTACATTTAAAGGTACTCTATCTAAGACCTTGACAGCTAAGCTATCAGCTTCTTTATACAAAACATCAATAGATATTATTTTATAACTACTAGTCGTTTCTATACCTAAATTATCTTTAGTATCAGGAAGAGGAATTAAAAGTTCTACATTTTGAACTCCATTTTCCATAAAATCTAATATAGTACTTCTAAACGCTTCATCTTCGTTTCCTTGTAAAAAATAACCTTTTTGTTTAGGTATATATGCTATTTGCGTAAACGGAGCCATTATAGAGTATTCACCATCATCATATTCAAATCTATAACTAAATCTCACATATCTAGTTTCTAAATAATCTGGATCACCAGGCCAAGTTGTGTTTCCCGGCATAGCAACTCCATCAAAAAATGGAGATATTTCTTGACCAGTCATTGTTGTTGATAAAAAATATAACTTATCAGTTACTATAACATTAGATAAAGGATTAGCATTTAAAGTAACATTAGTGCCTACAACTGAAGTTACGTATAAAAACTCTGTTGCTTCGATTTTATCTGTATTAGCTGATGTTGTAGATATAAATAACATACCAGGTTTAACACCAGCTGTTACGGGTACACCAGCAATAACATTGTTACCTAGACTTAATGTACCAGTAGTTTGTACTTTGTTAACTAGATCAATAGGTTTGTATGGATTATACTTAGCAACTGAAAGTTGACTTTCTTCTGTATAATATGTAGCAGAGTTTGTTACGTTTATTTTTCTTGGTTGATTTCTATCATCTGTAAAAAACAACAACTGTTCTATTAAGCTTACACCTGTTATAGGAGAACTTTTAGAAAAGTTTAAAAAACTTCCTGAAACTAAAAGTGTTACATCATTTGGTTCTGTAAAATAATATATTCTGCAATTAGCAGTTATTGGAGCAGCTACTGGATTACCAGTACTAAGATTTGTTGTATCATCATAATCTGTTACAAAAGCATAAATTCTATTATTATTTTTATCCGTGTAACTTCCTATGACTTCAAGCCCAGTAATACCAAAATTAGTATCACTCATAAGTTTGTTACCAAGTACAGTTTCTAAAGCACCTATATCCTCATCTTCAGACTTTCCTACAGATATATTTACCGCGTCTCTATATTCACCGTTTGGTATTAATCTATCATCCAAGTCTTTATTCATCTTGGATTTTAGAAAACTATTCTTTATTTCCGCCATGTATTAAAATTTAAGCCATTTAGACTTGTTTCTCATAACTTGAACTATTTGATCAAGCTTAATATTAGATATTCTTATTTTAGCATTTCTAAGCTTTGCAGTTCTTTCTTTTTTAAATCTTTGTACTACATATTCTTGAACACCTATACTTGTAGATAATATACTATAAGCTATGTGAGCATATAAAGCTTCTTCAGCTAACTTAGGTATTTTCATATCTAAATCATAAGCATTACCATCAGATATATATTCTACTATTATTAGTTTATCTTTTAAATCACTAGAGAAACCAAACTGCCCTCTTCTGTCATCTACTATAAACCATCCATTTCTCTGACTTGTAACAGGGTTTAAACCATATCTTTGACCTAAAGCGTTATTATAATAATTTTGCCAA
>Ga0222715_10004064_pt1 | contig 12883 bp, 22 predicted proteins | sample C33_9DmetaG_FD_165056 | JGI IMG/M metagenome (GOLD analysis project Ga0222715, IMG submission 165056) | Estuarine water microbial communities from San Francisco Bay, California, United States - C33_9D | ecosystem: Environmental > Aquatic > Marine > Unclassified | place: USA: California...
AGTACAAGTATATTCACAAGCGGTTTCTGCGTATAGAGTAGATACTTCACTTGAAGATAACTCTTTATTGAATATTCTAACTTGGTCTAAACTTCCATTAAATTCAAGCAAAGTTCCATCCGCATAATAAGCACCGATTCTTAAATTATTAGCTGCTTGTGTAAATGGCTCTGTATTTGTTCCTGTAATGGGTGTACCATTATCAAGATATATTTTTGCCGATTCATCATTATACGTCAATACGCAATGATGCCAATTACCATCTGTAACTGTTGTATTGGTGGATAAAGTAAAAACGTCAATTCCACCACCGCCGCCGCTATTAGTAAAAGTTGCTTTTAAAATATTATCAGTTGGAATAATAATTGCAAAACCTGTCGAACCCGAAGTGTTACCTCCGTTATCAAAAATAGTTTGAAATGTGCCTGTAGTTGAGGTTTTAAACCAAAAAGATACAGAAAATAACTCCCCTAATACTGACCCTCCAATACCTGTATCAATATAATTACTACTCCCGTTAAACCTTGCGCCATAGTTTATTTGACCGCCTACTCCGAACTCAACGTCAGTAGGTGTGCCATCGTAATTACCCCCAGCATCACTTGCATCATAATCCAAAGAATACAAAGCAACACCACTTGAATCGCCAAAGATGTCAGTTGTATCGGTTAGACAGGCTGGCAAGCCAACCTTAATAAGTCTTTTACCTAAACTCATAAATTAAATAATTTCATCATCAGATGGGAAAAACTGTACTCTATATTGCAAAACATCAGCATAATTTGTAAAAGCATTTACCTCCGCTTCTAATCTATCTGCTTCAGTTAATATTCCCGCTCTTTCTGTTGCAACGTCTGTATCAATGTCAATACTTCTTTCTGTTTTTCTTATAACTTGCCAATCTGTAGGTTTTAACAATTCCCCAGCTTTGCTTTTTATTTCAGATATTTTTGATGCTTTTATGTCAGCAATTTTGTAACGTTTTTCAGTTCCAGTTACATTACCCTCCTCATCTAAAATGTCAATATCTTGATCAAAGTCAATATCAGTTACATCATAAGTAACAATTGAATTTGCCTGATCAAAATACAACCCCCCCTTTGTTTGAGTCATTGGATTATAACTTGGCTTTACAACATTGTAAAACTTATTTTCTCTCAGCACTTCTTCTGTTGCCTGCCTAAAATTAAGTATGTGCCCATTAGGACCATTCCGCGTTTCTGGTAATTGTTTATACAACTTAATCTGATTATTTTTTACTAATGCTTTCATTATGCTGCTATTTGAGAGATTGTATACCAAAATTCAGTTGCGCCAACACAAACAATTTGAATTAAATTTTTTGTTGAAGCAGTATCGTCATAATCGCCTGATATTTTATTAAATGTACCGGCACTACCATCTACAGTAAATGACAGAGTATAACTATTACCCGAACCAGTAACTACAATATCTTTTACCATACCAATTTCAGCATTTGTAATATTAAGTGTTGAATTTTGGTTAGGTGTTAAAGTAAATACGGGACCTGATGAAAAATCAAAATCGTTTGTAGCTCCTGCGGTAACCGCTGTTGACGATCCGAAAAACTCCGCGGCTAACATACCGCTTTTTACTAATGTTTGTGCCATTTTTTATTATTCAGTTATTAAATCCCATTGTTGGGTTTCTTCATTCCATATGTAATTATTTCCGTCTTCTGGGTAGGGTATTGGCGCTTGCCAATCAAAATTTTCGTCTAAACTCCACGAAGAGTATGGCTGAGGAGCTATAAATACATTATTTTCTATGTCGTATTTATGACCATAAGTTGCAAATTGTTTTCTAAAAGTACCATTATAAGAAGTTTGAACCCAATTAGTATTTTCGCCATATAGTGATTTGCAAAAATTAATACCTAACTGTTCAACCTCTTCGTTATTATCATTTAAAATAACTCTATTGTTTATAACAATAACTCTTTGTACTATATCATTTTCATCTAATTCTGCAAAATTCGCCATGATTAATGTGTATATGTTCCACTACCTTTAAAAACAATTACCGTATCGCTACCTTCTGTATAAACGTCAGGTGATCCGGTTGTAGTACCGCTATAATTTGAAGTAGGCATTCTTAATATTACAATACCCGATCCGCCTGATGAACTAGTTTGATAATAATTTTCCTGGCCCGCTCCCCCGCCTCCGGTATTTGGGTACCCAAACCTACCTGAGGGGTTGTAAATATCTCCATTACCACCACCACCTATTGCTTGGTCGTTTGTATTATTTGGGCCTCCGCCCCCACCATAATAAACATCACTTCCTGATACTTGCCCAACTGAGGATGTTGTTGCGTTTGTTGCATTTAATATATTTACAGCAATACCATTCCCCCCTAGCGACGCTAATCCGCTATATAAAGATCTAGTTCCGCCAGCCTGTCCTGCGCCACCTCCGCCGGCTGCCCATGAATCGCTCGGCGATCCTCCCGCATAACCTTGATTAGCTGTACCACTTCCAGGGTTGGTTAGCCCTGAGGTTGGGTTTTTTCCTCCGCCACCACCAGAACCACCAGAGCCACCATTTCCATTATAGCCTCCCCCACCTCCACCACCAGATGAAGCTAAGGTTGTAATATCAACGCCAGAGATACTACTGCTATTACCAGGTCTAGGGGCCCGGCTTACATTTCCCCCTCCAGATCCAACGGTGATTGTGTATACCACGCCTGAATTAAATACTAGTTGGGATTCAGCACTTCCTCCGCCCCCTGACGTTGAGCCATAAGATGTTCTAACTCCGCCCGCACCGCCACCACCAGACTTTATATTACTTCCGTAGTAGCATGATCCACTTCCTCCTCCAGCAACAACTAAAAAATCAACAGTAACTGGGCCTCCACCCCCAGCAAATCCTAATGGTATACTTTGTCCAAACATATTAAGTAGCTATTTGCGATATTGAATACCAAAACTCTGTCGCTGACACACACAAAATACTAACTAAATTTTTAGTAGCGGATGTATCATCGTAGTCACCAGAAATTTTATTAAATGTGCCAGAAGCTCCACCAATAGTAAAAGCTAAAGTATAGCTCCCACCCGCACCAGTAATAATAATACTTTTTTGTACACCAATAACTGGATTAGTTATATTAAGTGTAAAGTTTTGATTAGGCGTTAGCGTAAATATTTGCCCAGCTGTATAATCAACATCAATGCTTGCTCCCGCCGATAATTCTGAAGATGTTGTAAATTCATCTCCTACTACATTTGATGTTACTTTTGTTAATGCCATAATATTATTTTATTACACCGTCCAAGGAAAACTAACTGCTTCTTCCCCTTTATTTAAATTAAATTTTCGCTGTATTTCATATTTAATCATTTCTTCTCTAATACCGTCTTGATACCAATCAATTAAATTCTGTTCCGTTAAATTTTGATATTGTATAAAAGACTCTTCAGAAGGCATATCTAATAATATTTCATCGTCTATATAATATGATTCACTACCTTCTGTACCGGTAATACGTATTTTAAAACTTTTAACATTATCTAAAAAAGTATCGTTATGCTTTCTTAATGATAATATTTGATATGTATATGAAATCATAATTTATGAGTATGCTGTTATTTTATAAGACGGAACTACAAAATATTCTGTGCCTGTATTAAGCCAATAATCAGTTAAATGCAAATAGTAATTATAGGTTGTCGCATGATAGCATCCGGCCCTAATTTTTATATTTTTAGGGGTATCCCAGGCGCTCATAGTCCCCGAGGCTAACGCCTCAGTGCCATTTATTTTTATTTCAACCCTAATATCTCTAGTTTGAGAACTTCTTTCATAAGAGCTATAGCCATAATCAAAAAATTGTATTCTTGATGTATTAACATCTGTTCCATCAACATTTCCAAGCATGGAACCTAACGTGTAATAATTCCCCACCCTATCGTGATTTTGTAAAAATCTATATTCAATTATGACTTTCGTAGTCCCTTCTGGAGGTTGGTAAGCCACGGTGCTATTTGTTACATCTGCAAGTGAAATAGAATTTACATTTTGATAAGCAGTACAATTAGGCGCAGTAATATCGCCTTGCGCTGTACTTATGGTTTGGCCATCGCAATTAAAACTCAATTGCTCTAGTACATTACTTGAAGAAGCCGCTGGAAATAAATCTGTTAAATTCCCCATATTATTGTCCTATTATTACCCAACCCTGAGCAGCCCCAGAGTATATTAATTCAAAACTTGCAGAAGCTGTATCTAATGTAAGATCAGATGCGCTACCCATTATATTATTACCATTTCTTCCAAGAACACAAGTTGTAGTTCCCGATCTATTTGATATTTTTATACTATCGCCTACTTCTGGTGATCCTGGCAGTGTTAAAGTTAAACTAGCTGTAAATACATATAAATAGTTATGACCAGCCGCAGTTGTATTAGTTGATATTACTTCAACATTTACTTTTGTCGCACCTACTGGCGTGTATGATTGTGCAGCCTGAATACCACCGCCGTTTACAGATATTATTTCAATAGTATAGCCGCTTTGAGGCGCAGTTGAAAATATTATATCGCCAGCTGATAAAGAATATGTTGATTTTTCTTGGTATACACCTTGAATATATACCATTGTAAATTTTTCATCTGATGGACTACCATTTAATAACGTATAGTTTGTTGTAGAACCATTCCCTGTAAAATTATCATATTCTAAATATGATGCTTGCTGTATATTAACAGCGCCTATAGACATTACTTCAATACTATAACCATTTTGAGGTGCCGTAGAAAAAGTAATTGTATTACCAGATACTGTATAAGTAGATTTATCTTGATAAACACCTTGTATAAATACAAATGTAAAGTTTTCATCTGTAGGTGTTATACTTAAAGTAAAATCTACCGTACTTCCATTGCCTGTAAAACTATTTTGTATAAGTCCTGATGTACTACTTACAGTAACCGCAGCAATATGTACAACTTCTATATTATTAGTACCCGTTGGAGGTGCTGTAGTAAATGCTAATGATGTACCACTTGTGCTATAATTTAATTTAGATTGATAAACACCATCAATATATACTTGTGTATTTGCTTCATCTGATATTGCTGTAGATAAAGTAAAAGATGTAGTTGATCCATCACCTGAAAATGTTTCTCTATAAATAGTAGAAGAACTACCTCCACCGCCGCCTGAGCCTGCTATTGCTCCCCAATCAGTTGTATATCCTTCAAATTGCCCGTCTGTTGTATTATATCTAAACATACCAGCAGCTGGTGTACCGGGACGTTGTGCAGTTGTGCCGGCTGGCATTTGCACTGCATCAGTAGTACCTATATCTAATGAAACACCTGGAGATGTTTCTCCAATCCCCACTCTGCTATTTGGTACGTCAACATATAATGGTGCTGGAACATCATTAGTTCTTCCTGCTCCAAATATTTCAATGCTTCCGGTTGTAGCATGCGATTTTACAACAACCGCTATTTTTTGTATATAGCTTGTACCGGTTGGTTTCGTTGTTGTTAATCCACCCGAAGTGCCCACAAATACTTCATCTCCTGCTGTAAATGAACTAGTGTCAATGCCAGATAGCGCCCCAAAAGCTACAGCTTCACCCTCTGCAGCGTCTGCTAATGTGGAATTTAAAACACCTACGGCAGGCATAGTGCTGGCTGATGTATTATCAGCGGCTATAACTTCCAAAACATTGCCTGAAGGAGGCGATACACTGGGGGAAACATGCACTACCGTTCCTTTTGAAAGACTGCCTCCTGAGACATTTTTTACTGATAATATTATGGTTGATCCGTCAACAGCAGCAGGATCAGCAAAAGAAAGTACCCCCGACCCGTCTGTAGTTATTATTTGGCCACTTGTGCCATCTGATGCGGGGAAGGTGTATGCATCGTTTATTCGTATATTATTAAGAAAACGATTAGCCATAATATTTTATTAGTCTATTTTAGTAACCAGCACTCTAATATCGTTAGTGCCAGGAGCTGTAGCAAATGTTATTGTTGCTGTATCAACGCTAGTTCTTACCACGTCTGCGTACACAGTATCGTAGCTACTAACATCATATAGCTGAATTATTACATCTCTTGTATTTAAGTTGTGCGTTATAGTAATTGAAGTTGAAGCTCCGTCTCCGATTGATCCACTCCAGCTTCGTGCAGCTAATCCAGCGGGTGTCACAGCTCTTGCTGTGTCCGTGCCAGCTAATGCCTCTGCTAAGGTTGCTAATTCTACAACCCCCTTATTTGTATCAGATGCTGTTTCTGCGGTAATTGTAATACTGCTAGAACCGTTTGTAATATCAATACCTTCGCCTTCCGTAAGGGTTGCTAATGCTAATTCACCTGTATTACTACCTATTAATATTTCGCCATTGGATGGGCTCGCGTTATTGTATTTTTTTATTTTACCGCTAAGATATATATTGCCTAGATTCCAATCAGCGTCAGTCCCACTAAATGTTTCTGAAGAATTAGTTGCATCAACTAATGCAACAAATCTAGCAATTGATTCGTCATATCCAATAAATCCTACCTTAGCGCCGGTATCATAGTACCTAAATTCAATACCTTTATCTTTGGCGTCATTTGATGAAGGGGCAGTATCACCGCCCAACGTAAATATTGGGTCGTCAACGGTTACAGTTGTTGAATTTACTGTTGTAGTAGTTCCATTAACAGTTAAATCTCCCGTTACGGTTAGGTCATTACCAATTATCACATCATTTGGTAAACCTATTGTTAATGTATCACCATTCCCAATATTAACCGTACTTCCAGAGTTTACTTCTATTTCATTTGAAGAACCATTAACAGTTATTGCAATATTGCCAATATCTGTAGCTATTTGCGATGTAACAAATGAATAAATTTGGCCACCATCGGCTAATGCTGTACCTCCGCTTGTTACAGCGCCTGTAACTGTAGCAATAGTAGGGTTAGGCCCATTTTCATTTGTCACCGAAAGTGTGGCAGATGTAGTAGTCGTTAGACTTTTAATATCCCCAGAAGCATCTATCCAACTTGACCCATCATAAAAATAAAGCCTGCTATCTGAAGAATTATAATAAAGTTGGCCTTCAGCTGGGCTAGATGGGGCCGTAGCCAAAACATGAATTACCGGATTTTGTAATTCGTTTTTGTTAAGGTTTATGCTATTTAAATAATTTATTGCCATTATTTTTTAGTTTAAAAAAGCTTTCCCAGCAAATGGCGCAGAAAACTCTATTGTTAATCTATTATTACTATTATACGTTATATCCCCTACAACAATATTGTTTGATGAATCAACCACCATAACCGAAGGAAACTTTTGTAAATTATGATCTATTACCCATGTGCTACTTACAGCTTCTTGTGTATAAGTAAAAGTTGTTGCTTGTGTATTTCTTCCGTAATTACTTAAAAAATAATCTTGGTTTAATATTAAACTACCATTTGACTTAGTGTGAGTAACGTCTAGTTTTTTATAATTTGAGTCCCCCCAATCAATAACACTATTTACTTTAAATACACCAAAAATATTTATATCATTTTTTTTGGTTAATTTTATAAAATCATTACTAGTGCTATCTATAAAAGCCCCAATATCTTGGCTCTTTGAATTATTTACACTTAAATAAATAAGTGATATGCTACTAAAGGAAGTGCTAGCAGCAGCCCCCTCATTTAAGTTAATTACACCATCAATATCAGAACCTGGCTCTATATAATCTTTAAAATTATATACAGCACCATCAAAAGAGTCTATAAGGTTAGCATCGTTGCCAGCATTCATTATTGACTCTATAGTATAATTTTTAGTCAATCCAGTAGCTGAATCAGTGCCTAGAACTTTGTCTGCTTTATTTAATGTGCCATCTTGGTTGTAAGATGATATTCTAGCCATCTAAATTGCTTTTGTTAAATTTACTAATTGCCTGAGCATATACTTTATCAATATACGTGCCACGCTTCATAATCTTACTTCTACGAGCAGACTCAGGTAATTGTTCTTGTCCTATTAATATTCTATATATACGGGCTATTAATCTTTTACCTTTAGAACTAACCGTATATTTATTATGGTCACCAAGCCTACCGTTACCTTTGTGTATCTTAGTTATCCATTCATTTGATTGTAATCTATAGAATCGCATTTTATCCCAATTATAATAAAATGTTCCGTCTTTAAAATCTTGTATTGTAAAATATTTAATAGGATCTAAATAAAATAGTAATTCTAAATCTGAAATAGTCATATTGTTTTCTTTGCAAGCCCATCTTGACACTAGCCTGTAAAACCTAAGAAAATCAACTTTTAACTCACCTCTTTCTACAAAATCCGAACGATCCATTATAAAACTATAATTACATCTCTTTCTTCTATAACTTTAAAAATATTATTATCTATTTCTAAATTATGTCCAGCGTGTCTATCGTACCAAATAAAATCTGATTCTTCAATTCCGTTTACATTAGTACCTGTAGACACGACTTTACCTTTTCTATATCTTATATCATCTCTATGGCTTTCTGCTAATAGCAGTCCGCCTTCTGTTCTTTTTATATCCTCCTTAACCTCTTCTATAATAATATACTTACCTATTGCTCTCATACTTCTCTTACATTAGAAATTACACAATCGGTTGATAATATAGTAGTGGCTACAGAAACTGCATTAGCAAGTGCTGACTTAGTAACTAGAAGTGGGTCAATTATACCTGCTTCAATCATATTGCAGTTTTCACCGTTAGTTACATCAATACCGTCTCCCCACTTTTTAAATTTATAAGCTTTCGGGTCAAGACCGGCATTTTCCATAATACGAGTATAAGGAGCAACTAAAGCTTCCTTGATTATTTCAAGGCCTCTAAGCTCCCCTGGCTTTAAATTCATTTGCCAGTCAGAAGCGCCAGCTAAAAGCAAAGCGCTGCCACCGCCTGGTAGTATACCTTCTTTTTTAGCGGCTCTTACAGCGTGAATTGCATCATCTACTCTATCTTTCTTTTCGGAAACTTCTACTTCAGTATCGCCTCCTACATAAACAATAGAAACGCCACCATTTAGTATAGCTAATCTATTTTCCAAATGAGGGCGCATTATATGATGTTTTTCATCAGCTAATTGCTCTTCTAGGTATTTAACCCGATCTTCAACTTCAATAGGTATATCCTCTATTGCTATAGTTGTACCGTCTGTATCTATAATAGCCTTTTTGGCTGACCCTAGCACTTCAGGGGTGATATTGTCTAGTGAATCTCCTAAATTTTCATCTATTACAGTAGCACCCGTAAGAAGGGCAATATCATCTAGGATGTCTTTACGCTTTAAACCGAAAGACGGAGGATCAATGATATTGCAACGTATATTGCCCTTTACATGATTCATAGCTAGCGCAGATATGATCTGATTATCGCAAGGGGCAATGAGCAGCAATGATCTATTTGATTTTATTGCAAACTCTAATATCGTTTGAATACGTCGGACATTACTTATTTCAGAAGCGCATAAAAATATTAATGGCTTTTCTAATTCCGACACTTCTTTCTCCTTATTTGTATAAAAGTGTATACTCTTACTTATTGACTTAATATGAGTACCGTCAACAGTTTCAATATATGTTTCATTAGTGGGTGATGACTCCATTGTTACGACACCATTGTCGCCAGCCGCTTCGAAAGCCTGAGCGATAAAATTGCCAAGTGATTTGTCATTATTACAAGATATGGTTGACACTTGGTTTAGCCTTTTATCGTCTACAGGCAAAGCTTTCTTGTTTAGGAAATTCACGACATGTTTTACAAACTGATCCATACCGCTTTTAATATCGCGGAAAGAAAACTCATCACCGTTTAATTTAAAATAATTTTTAATAATACTTTGAGCCAGTACAGTTGATGTTGTAGTACCGTCTCCTGCTTTTGTAGCTGTTTGCCTAGAAGCTTGCCTTAGCATATTAACGCCTAAATTTTCAATAGGATCTTCTAGATTAATATAGTTAGCTACGGTAACGCCGTCTTTTGTAACGTGCGGATTACCAAAGTCATCTTCTAGCACAACAGTCCTACCAGAAGCACCCAGCGTTGTAGCTACAGCTTCTGATAGTTTGTCAATGCCTTTTATTAGTTTGTCTTTAGCTTCTTTACCAAAGCTTAAATTTTTTACAATTTTTGGTGATCCAAATTGTACTCCCATTAGATTAGATTTAATTATTAGATTATATTAGAAATTCCATTTACGCCTTGCAGCTTTACCTCTTTCTGAAGTCCAGCTACGAGATCTAGCACAGAACGATTTACGACGTTTCCACGCTTTGCTTCCTCTTTTAAGTTTAGATGGAGGAGTTGTTACTGCGGTTTTTAACTTTGACCCTGGATTGTCTTTTCTATATTTCGCAACCCCCTTTGCAGTCATACCACTACCTGCTTTTGACCCAGTGCCACCCTTTTTGTTTACTTCAGCATAATAACCAAGCGCCTTCTTTCTTGAAGGGGCATTTGATTTTCTACGCGTCAGGGGGCTCATAGAACAAGTACAAGTTGAGTGCTTGGTCATAAATGATTTGCTCATTTTGTATTATTTTTTTTAGTACCTTTACCGTGCCCGCCTCTATTTTTTTTAACAGAAACAAAACTTTTAGTGCTATGGTCATAATCTAAGCCTTTAATATTTTTACCCCGTTTTAAAGCAGCACGTCTTTTCCTTTGATTCTCCGCTTTCATTTTAGTACGGCGGGTAGTCTTTGCTGTTTTAAGGTCTCGGGCTTTTTTAGCCTTGCGAGCTCTAGCACTTAATTTTTGTGGCATTATCTAGACTTGGGTACAAAAGGCCTTGTATCCAGTTCAACTTTAGGTGCAACCTTTTTAGGTGCAGCTTTTTTAACGACCTCTTTTTTTGGTTGTTCTTTCTTTTCTTCTGACATAATACTATTTTTTATATGGTTTTGATTTGCCACCGCAAAATCTTAATAGAGGCGCTAGCGCTTGCGCTCCTTTGTTATCTGGGTCTTTTGCTTTTTCTTGAATTATTTCTTTAAATTCTTTTTTAGGTAAAGCAGAAGCGGCCTCATTATACCTTTTCATAGGCTGGCCATAGTTAAAATAATTTAGCCTTTTAGTAGGCATTTCATCTGGTGATCTATCAGGTGGAGCAGTCCTAATGTTTGGGTCCACGAAATTAGTTTTACTGGACATTGGATTTGGCCCCTGAAGGCTTTGAGGGTTACTTTTTTCTTTTGCTTTTTGCATAGCTTCTTTCCAGCTATTTCTTCCTACGCCTGGCATGATTACATCTTTTTATATTTCTTCGTAGGCATAGTGCCCATTCCTTTCCTACTAGTTGCTTTACCCTGCTCTTTTCTACCTAGCATTGCTTTGATAGCATTTGGCATGGCTTTTGGTCCTTTCATTCCCATAATTATTTCTTTTTACGTTTTCTTATACTCGATGCTCTTTTACCCATCCCTACGCGCTTCTTTTCAGACACAGCCTTTTTTTTCTGGCTAGCTGACATTTCACCCCAAGTAACCGGGGTGGCTTTGCTTATGCGAACTGACGGGCGGCATTTTTTAATACCTTTACGTTTAGCAGACCCACAAGGATTACCTTTTTCATCGGTCCACTTTTCTTTAAACCAACGTTTAAGATTTGCTCCTTTTTGTGTTTTACGTACTGCCATTATTTTACGCAGTCTTCTAGTTCTTTTATCTTTAACTTCATTTCGTCTATAGCAGAGAAGTATTTATCTGCATTCTTCTCTATGTATATTAGCCTTAGGTTTTGTTCTGCATCATCTGGAAGAGATCCTAATTCTCCTCTTGGCCATTTAATACGGAATTCACTATTCATTTTTAATTCCGCTTCCATGCGCATTACAGAAACTTCTAAGGCTTGTATTTCGGATAATAAAGTAAAGTATACGCCAGCTATAGAGAATAGACCCATACCTACCGCAATCAAAGTTTTTAAATCAATTTTTACATCCGGTCTACCGTCTCCGTCTATATCTATGTTGGCCTTAGTCATTATTTTTTAAAATTATGGTTAATAACCAATTCACACCCTAGCTAGTACTTACCTTATGCCTTTCTGGAGGCAACACCCCCAAATTGACCGGAGCCTGTAGAACTTAACGCCTCTTTAGATTGCTCAGGTGATTTAAAGCCTACGCGGTAAGCCGCATATATGTCTAGCTTACCTCCCGATTTTTTGTAAGCCTCATATTCAGCTTTATCTTGTTCGCTTGGCTTGTAGTTCTGCCTGGCTACCTTGTCGCTTCTTTTAAGTGGTGACTTACCACTTTTGTAACTTACCTTAGAAGCACCTAAGCCCTGAGGTCCTATACCTTTTCTCATATTATTTGTTTTTTCTACACTTAGCGATTGCGCCAGAGGCGTACGCAGAAGGAAATACCTTATACGTACGCTTAACTTTGTAATAACAGGCGTCCTTGCGCGTAAGCGGTGTGTTATGCCTGAGTATATCAGGCCTCTTGTTCACTTTCATTTGTAAATGTTTTCACTACCACGGGCCCATCAGCCGCGCGTAGCTTTCTTTTGTAATGATCAATAGAAGAGTCAATAGCTCTTTCAGCACCCTCTATCGTCTCTCTGCGGGTAACCGCTTTCCAATCGTCATCACCTAACATAAACTCCGTTTGATAATAACCATTGTACAATTCTGTAATCCTCCAATTAGTTTTGTCAGCATATCGCTTCCAAAGGTCAATGGTCTGTTTGGAAATCTGTGGTTGTACCTCTTGGGTACGGTAATAAAAATAAGTCATTTGGTTTTGGTTTAAAAGGTTAATAAAATGTGTCAGATAAGTAGAATGTTTGTATTACGCTGCACATATGGCAATAAAAACTATATTTTAAAGTCATATTA
>Ga0222715_10004067_pt1 | contig 12879 bp, 12 predicted proteins | sample C33_9DmetaG_FD_165056 | JGI IMG/M metagenome (GOLD analysis project Ga0222715, IMG submission 165056) | Estuarine water microbial communities from San Francisco Bay, California, United States - C33_9D | ecosystem: Environmental > Aquatic > Marine > Unclassified | place: USA: California...
GGCAGTGGGACACCAGTTTCATCTAATATGAGCACTTTGTTACCTAATAGCAAAGGATCATCTAATACCGCATGTGCCGCTTGCTCTACATCGAGGACATTAGCTCTATTCGAGCCTGGTATAGTCTCTCTATCAGGTCGGTATAAACTAAGGCCACTCTTCTCAAAATGCGATCCAGTCGCAAATATTAATGCATCACAATTCCGCTCTGTTAGACCTTCGACCGTTCCCTCAGTACATAGTTCAACCTTTACTCCAGTATTTTCCATCTCTCTTTTCAAATTATCTATCGCGATGGACCAATCACCCAGACCTGGGAGGCGCTCTAAAAGAGCTAGATGCCCGCCCAGAGCGTCCTCTTTTTCGATCAAAGTCACCTGATGACCACGAGAGGCGGCTACAGCTGCAGCTTTCATACCTGCTGGCCCGGCACCTATAACACAAATCTTCTTGATATCTTCAGGCAAAGCCGCAGTCAAACTCCCCTCTCCCCAGTATGCTTCGCGGCCACTAATAGGATTTAAAGCACACACCAGCTCCCGGTGTTCCCAAAGGCGTCCGGCACATTCATTACATCGATTGCATCGGATGATCTCATGCTCTCGACCCTCTTTTGTTTTACGGACTGTATGAGCGTCAGTGAGTAACTGTCTGGCAATGGCCACCATGTCAGCTGAGTCATTAGCTAAAATTTCCTCAGCCTTATATAAGTCCCGGATCTTACCCACGACAAATACTTTCCCCCTATCGCCTACAATTTCTTTGGCCTTTTTACTAAATGGCTCTAGCCAACCTTCACCCGAAGTATCCTCCATCCCCGGTAAAGCGAGATGGATAGTATGATAGCCACCCGCCGAAATATTGAAAAAATCAAATAGTCCCGTAGCAGCTAATACCTCAATTTGCTCCTCAGACTGTTCCGCAGTGATGCCACCCTCGGGACCCAAAAACTCGTCCCACGATAGCCTAACTCCTACGACATAATCATCTCCCACATTTCTCCGGACCGATTCTGCACACTCGATCAATAACTGACACCTCTTTTTAGGGGACCCACCGTAGGAATCGGTACGCCGATTATAAGTCGGGCTTAGAAACTGTCCCAGTCCGTAACTGTGGGCGCCGTGCAATTCAACCCCATCAATTCCAGAGACCATACAGTTCTTAGCAGATTGACCAAAATCCTCCACCACCTCATCGATTTCATTTTGTCCCATCACAAGCGGCATCTCATTATGCATTAACGACGGAATTCGGGAGGCTCCCCAAATTGGTTTGGTTTGGTCTAAAAACATGCGACCTCTATCATGAACGCCCATCGATGCTAACTGAACCATCACATGCCCATTATGCTGATGAACGCCCTCCGCTAAATCTTGCATGGAGGGAATACATGCCGGATTCCAAACATCGACCACATTAAAAAACGAACCTACTGCACTGCGTGCCGCAGCTACTGTCTCAGTAATAGATAACCCTACCCCACCTTTTGCACGCTCAGTGAAATACGCTATTTGGCTTTTCGAAAAAGTATGATCACGAGGGTCACCGTGCTGGGAACTGTGAGCCGGTTGCAAGATACGGTTTCTCAACGTTAAATTCTTGAGAGTGATGGGCTCCCACACTTTTCGCAGACTATTAGTCCGAACATCGCTTACTTTTTTATCCAAAACGCCTCTCCCCAAAAACGATTTTATTCTTCAATATGGCACAGTATTGCTTATCGAGGCCAATACTTTAATAATCAGATGAAAACAGTCAAGCATCAAGCACGAGAATATAATCCGAGAAAGGGGGCTAACCAAGTGGCAACAGAATATAGAATCTTTGGTTCTGAACTGTCACCGTACTCGGTGAAAGTCCGCTCTTACCTGAGATATAAAAATATTCCATACGAATGGGTGATTAGAGGGTCTTCAAATATGGAAGAGTTTTCTAAATTAGCAAAATTACCGCTAATACCACGCTAAGTCCCTAGAAAGCCTAAAGAGACGGTTTCAAGAGATACGCGATCCAAAACAGATCAAGTCTATATTGAAGGATCATGACTGCCTAAAATGGCTCATTTAGTTGATACGACAACTAATTAACCACTCACATCACGTCCCAAAAACTTTCTTCAAATGAGCATCTTCAGGTGCTTTAGTAAATTGCGATACTATAATCACACTGGCAACTGAGGCGATCGCGCCAATCGTTGAACAAGAAAAAGCGTTCGAGTGTTGCGACAAGGCCCATAGTACCGGGCCTTCGACAAAAGTACCTTCAAATAGTGAGGGAGAAAGTAATTGGCCTTTTAATACTAAAAATAAACCTCCTCCCACCGTAAAACCTGTTAACGCTCCAGCCTTCGTAGCCCCTCGCCAGAGGATACCTGCATAAATTGGCCCACAAATCGCCGCCAACATACCACCCACGCCGGCTATTATTAACAAAGCGACATTCATCGACTGAAACTCCCATGCCATCCAGACAGAACCTGCCATGACAATTACCATAGTGATCCGACTCAGTTTCAAAGCCATCGCATCAACTTTCTCGTCAGCCACGGTGGATTTGAGCCTAGGCACTATGGTGCGTCGGTAAATATCATTCGCAAATATTTGAGAAGTGGATAAAACTAAGCCATCTGCAGTAGACATAATTGCTGCTAACACACCCGCTCCTATCAACCCGGCTAACCACGCAGGTAGCGTAGCAATAAATAGAGCTGGAATCGCGTAATTAGCGCCAGCTCCGTCTTCGATCAGGGAATCGCCAAGTACAGCCCGAGCTACAATGCCGCCTAACGCAAGACAAGGCATAATCATACCAAAGGTAAACGCATAAACAATAAATCGATTTTGAGCTTTATTACCTTTCAAGGCCCAAAGCTTGTTACCAATATGTGGTAGCAATCCCAGTGGTAAGTGGGCGACAAAAATGGCAAACACATCCCACCACGAGTTCAAAACAGGGTGCGTAGGGTGCAAAGTTTTCACTAAGTCAGGATCTAAACTAACCAATCGATTAACCATAGCTGTGTACCCCCCCTCAATCCCGAAACCGGAAAAAAACATATATCCGACGAAAATGGCAAGAAGCAGCATTAATGCGCCCTGTACGCCATCAGTCAAAATATCTGCGTGCGCACCACCAATCACCAAGTACAACATTATAATTCCAGAGGTGACCAGCAATGCGGGTAGGACAGGGATACCCATCATCTTATTAAACATGACCGCGCCCGCCAGTAATTGACCTGCCAAATAAAACAATAACAGCATTGAAAAAAGGGCCACTAAAACTCTCAGCGCGTCTGATTGGAAACGGTCACCCAAATATTCAGGTATAGAGCGATTACCAAATGCATCTCCCGCTCGTCTAATGCCTCGCAAACAAATAATAACCCCGAGATATACTGCTATCGGGTAAACGAAAGCATACCATAGAGCAGAAAATCCAGCCTTGTATCCAAGTGCAGGTAATCCAATGAAAGTGCCTCCACTTGCAGTGGTCGCCACAACAGCGAAAGCAAGAAAAAGGGGGCCATAGGAATCTCTCGCCGTCGCAAAGTCATCACTGCCACTTACTTTACGCATCCCCACGAAACCAAAGCCGACCATGGCAACCAGGTAAATTGCGAGGAAAAGCCAGCTCCAAAATTGCAAATCGAAATCTAACACAAATTATCTCCCCTAAATCCTCTATCAGTATCACCTCACCGCTGACGCAGCTAACCGAAATTACGTAAATTCTAATCTTTTAACAACAAGCTAGGACTTGACTCATTTAGATATCCTAAGAAATTATTAGCAACCCAATATCCGACAAGCTTCTGCAGCGGACGATCAAGCTCTTTAGCCAATGCTGGAGGTACTCCAAGAAATTGGTTTTCCTGCTGACGAAGCCATGCTCGACAATATATATTAGTTATACCCAATCGCGCGTATTTAGTTTTATTGCTTCCACCCGCGTGAAATAAAGAACCGTCCCACAACATTACCGATCCTGCTGGCATTTCAGCTATTTCAATAGCAGCGTCTGATGGAGGGTGCTCATCAGCTAGCGCATGTGATTTCGGAATTATCATAGTTGCCCCGTTATCCGAAGTAAAATCATCTATAGCCCACATAGTATTTACACTCAACGGCTCGTGAGGACGGGCTATCGGATAATATCCATCATCTCTATGAAACGCTTGCGCGGTTTCACCCGGCAAGAGGTTTACAGAGCTGGATATCGATAACTGAATTTGGTCATCAAGATGAGCCTCAATAATCGCCAGAACATCTGTATGCAGAAGTAATTCATCTAACACCCTTGTTCGAGCCACTAAGTTATATAATCTTTCGGTCTGAAATCCCCCAAACTCGCTGCTACCTTTAGCTAGACCTTTGTGTAACCGATGAAACTCGTCGCGTACTGCCTTTACCTTCTCTAAATTAATCGCCCGCTCTACAATGACGTAACCATTTCGTTTTAAGTGCTTTGTAAAAGCCGACGCCTGTTTCCTCTCGCCTGATGTTGAAAACCGTTTAGTTTTCTCGATACTTTGCGATTCTGGCGAAAATGGATTGATATCAACCTCTGCTAATTCCCTCGATGCCATCAATTTGCCCCTGAGACCTTTTACCTAGAACTTGAAGATAACAGCGTATGCAAAAAGGATCTACATACCCCGATGAGCAGTGTAAAATAAAATTATACAACTTTTCCTCTAGGTGAACTTATGTCTCAAGCCCTTGCCGATCTCATTTCACTGCTTACACTCGAGCGCTCGGGCGAGCATCGCTTTATCGGGAAGGGTTCAATCGGAGATGGCGCAGCTGCGACCTATGGAGGACATTTTCTAGGTCAAGCTATCTCAGCTGCCCTCAACGATTCCGAGGCGACATTCATGCTTCATTCTATGCATGGGTATTTCCTGCGCGGAGGTATCCCTAATCAACCCATCATCTATAACGTGGAAACGATACGAGAAGGCCACTCATTTTCTACGAAACGTGTGATTGCCTCCCAAGAAAATAAAGCTAATTTTGAGCTTTTAGCATCATTCAATAAAAAAGAGAGTGGTAAAAATTTCGAATCAATTGCTACCATAGACCTGTCTCACATAACTCTGCCAAAAAATATTGAGCCGTATAGGGATATTATGGCTAAATTGGACCCGCTTCCACTTCCCGAAGAATGGGCGCTAAGAGAGCATGGGATAGACGTTCGCATCGTCAATGCGCCTTGGAGTTCTAGTGGGCTATCACAACAGGGCGGTATAAACATGTGGATTAAAGCTAATGGACCTGCTCCGCCCGAGCCTAAGTTACACGCGGCCATGCTAGCATATCAAAGTGACGAATCTATCGCGGATAATGTGTTGCTTCCGTTTAATTTAACTTGGGGGTCACCCGACCTATTTTTCGTTAGCCTGGACCATGCCCTTTGGTTACATAGCCCTATCAATCTCAACGAATGGCATTTTGTTGAGCAAAAGCCTATCACAATTCAAAATAATCGAGGACTGGCTGCTGCTAAAGTTTGGTCGCCGAGTGGACGACTTGTTGCGAGCTTTACCCAAGAAGTTTTAATGCGAGAGTCGCCCTAGAAAACGCCGGAACTTCGCATCTTATCTAGTTCCGACAAGGTGTACCCGACATCGGCCAGAACTTCCTCTGTGTGCTCTCCAAGGTTGGCAAACTCAAACTTTATCACTCCAGGCTCGTTCTTGAATTTCATCGGGATGCCAATATGTTCATTGCCATTTGTATCTTCAACAATCATCTTTCTGTGTCGAATTTGAATATCATCAGCAGCTTCTCGTAGATTTTTTACAGGTGCAAACGCAGCATTAACGCCCTCAAAAAAGTCCACCCAATAAGACTGATCGTGTTCCTTAAATCTATTTGTCAAAAATAATTTCACTTCGTCTTGTCCCGATCCGGGCGGCGTCTTACACGCATTCAGGAGATCTGGCCGTCCCAATTTAGTCACGATTGCCTCTGCAAAATGGTACTCTGAGCCACCGAGTGCTATGTGTCGATGATCACGTGTTTCATAGATTTGGTACATTGCATATCCACCGAGCGCACGTTCCTCTTCTAAAATCGGGGGCTGTTTATTCGCAAAGGTCGTACCCATGTTATTAGGGATAGCCGCAATTAAACTATCAGCCATAGAAACATCGACATAATCACCTTCGCCTGTATCTTTTCTCCTAAGTAATGCCATGAGTAGCGCACTTAGAGTCATCATTGAGGAGAGCATATCAGCACCGGCTATTCCAGGTATAGCGGGCTTCCCATCCGATCCTTGGTTAATACTCAATATGCCGGCGATAGCCTCGCAAGCAAGATCGTGTGCAGGTTTATGCACATATGGACCATCTTGACCCCAGGCAGACATCGAGCAATAAACTATTCCCGAATTAACTGCCTTCACTTGTTCGTACCCTACTCCCAGGCGATCAGCCACACCTGGGCGAAAAGCTTCAATCATTACATCGCAAGTTGAAGCGATTTTTAGTGCTGCTTTTCTTCCTTCTTCCGTTTTTAAGTTCAATTGAATACTTTTTTTATTCCGATTCGTGTTGGCGAAATACACAGTCATCCCATCTCTCTTCGGACCGATTTCTCGATTCGGTTCACCTGCACCGACAGGCTCTAGCTTGATGATTTCAGCTCCATGATCAGCCATCATTTGCGTCAGCAATGGACCTGGCAAAAATAAAGACAAATCGAGAACTCTTACCCCATCTAATTTCATATGTTCCTCCTAGTCGTTCACACTTAATATTTATTGTCGCTCACGCAACACAAAAGGCTCCTTCGCAGCGCCAGAAAATATGACCCACCCTATCGAAACGTGACTGGCGGAGAGAGAGGGATTCGAACCCTCGAAGGGTTTTACCCCTTACACGCTTTCCAAGCGTGCGCCTTCAGCCACTCGGCCACCTCTCCTAATTTTGTATAGCGTAAATCTCTCAAATCACGAGATCTACTCGATCAGTCTTGATTGTAACCTCTCCATCCGGATCGGAGAAGATCCTGAGCTCGATCCACGTCCTGACGAGGCGCTAATACTCGAAATCTACAATTCTCTTTTTCTAGACGCTCCACCGTCATTTCGAGCACATCGGACTGACTCCATTTTATTCCTCGAAAAATACTAAAGAATTCAGAACGCATAGCAACAAGCCAATAGCCGCCATCTAAAGCAGGGCCCAGGACCACGTCTATTCCGCTGGATAACAAACCACGAGCAATCTCAATATCCCTGAATTGGTGTCTTATAACATCAGACCCTATCAGAATGACGCAGCGATCTAGGGCCAACTCGGACATCATCGCTTTCTCCATCCTCTGCCCTAAACCTCCAGCCATCTGAGGACGAACTAACCAACCTAATCGACTATAGCGTCTCCTAAACCATCTAGTATGCCTCCTACTAGATGGCATCAAAACCTTGCGTATATGCCTAATCTTTGAAACTTGGGCTATAGTTCTTAGCAGTAATGTAGAATATATTTGCGTAGCAAAGTCTGCACCAACAGTTTTAGCCAATCTAGTCTTTACTTTTCCAACCTGTGGTTTCCGAGCAAAAACCACAACCGTAGTATCAAGACTAGTTATACTTCTACCTGTCATAAAGGTTTTTGAGAAATTTCGATGGCAATCCTAAAAACCATGCTAACCTCAGGAACCACATAAGAAAAATAGTTTTTACTACCCCTTTCGAACGCCATCTTCTCGCAGAAGTGATTACAGTGCTTTTCGGATTTTTCGGCGGCGATTTTTGCCTCAATGCCTTACATAGTTCAACATCCTCCATTAAAGCGATACTCTTGTAACCACCAATTCGAAAAAATAAATCTTTAGCAACGAAAATACCCTGATCACCCGTTGCAACAAAAGAAGTCCTAGACCTTAGGTTCATTAAAGTCTCTACTACACGAAAGATTCTAGCTGTATCAGCAATCTTGATATTAAAAAAGCCCCAGAAACTGTCGCACCTAAGGTGAACTAAAAATTTTTCGCGCTCTATTAGGGATACATCACTGTCGGCATGAAGAAACCAAAGTACGGGTTTGGAGGCTAACTTAGCTCCAGCGTTAAGTTGTATACTGCGCCCCCTGCTTGAATCTATCGATACATCAACCAGGGTCGAAGCATCTTTATCTAAAGAGTCAGTGCTCCCCCCATCGACCAGTAAAAGCTCATCCCCAATCCGTCGCCACTCCTGGAGCTGTTCCAATAATGGCAAGACAGTCCTACCTTCATTCAAGGTAGGAATAATAATTGAAATGTTCATAGCTTAATTTGTCAGGGCACCGCTACAACTACTCCCACTCCCAGCGGTACAACCAAAGCAATGCGTGTCGACCGCTATTGGATTATTTGATAGTGGTATATTAATAAGCTCTGACAGATGTATTGCCTCATCACCTCCTCCCACAGGGAGATCAAGCATTTGATTAAAGTCGCAGTCGAATACGTGACCATCCCAACTAACACTCAATAACGCTCGACACATGACCTTAGTGGTATTTTCTTCGGTAAATCCTGAGCGCAACATATTCATATACTCATTCAATAGACCCTCACGCTCTAACTGATGCCTAAAACGATTTATAGGCATATTGGTTATAGTCAGTAAGCGATTAAAAAAGACATCGTGCCCAGCTAAAATTTGCTTATACTCTTTAGCGAGAGTCTCACTATTGGGAGGCAAGGAGGCCCCCTGAGGGTTGTAAACTAAATCTAACTCAAGTCCCGAACCGGCAATGCCATACCCTTGAGCATTTAACTTACGCATACCCTCAATACTTAGCTCGAAAATACCAGCCCCCCTCTGGCGATCAACATTAGTTTTTGAATGGCACGGTAACGAAGCGACAACATGTACTCCATTTTTAGCTAAAAATGGAGCTAACTCCTCCTGTCCTATCTCACTGAGAATTGTCAAATTACATCGGTCGATAACCTGCATCCCTCGTGCCACAGCTTCCGTAACCGCATGACGAAAATAAACATTCAATTCAGGGGCTCCACCGGTCAAATCTAAAATCGGTATCTTCCATTTATCAATGTACTTAAATACTAGATTAAGTGTAGTCAGTGTCATTTGCTCTTTTCGGTTCGGACCAGCATCTACATGACAGTGAGAGCATGCCTGATTGCATCGATATCCTAGATTGACTTGAATAGTTTCAGTCGACTTTCTCCTGATTTCAGGAAATTTTTTCAAACTGTTTAACGGCTCCGTTATATGCAATAGCTTGCCTTTAAAATTCTTAGATACAGCCATCCTAAATCCCTAGATTTACAGGTGACATGATATTGTTAGAACCATTTCCGCACTTAACCATTTCTACCATATTTTCTAGTAATAAATTTTTTTTCACAACACTTCGTCCTCACATGGACCGCTAGCTAACTCGACAACCTACAAAAAAACCACAATTTAATTCACAGCGTGAAAACGCTCAATCACTATGTCTTATTTCTTATAATCAACATACACTATTATGGTTCTACTGCAATCGATGGTAGCAGTGATTTTCAATACTCAAGAGGTCGACAAATTGTACGAAAAAAAAATAATGAGCCTAGAAGATGTGAAACGTGTTGCTGGCGCCGCGGAGTCCGAAGCAGAGAAAAATGGATGGAATGTTGTCATCGCGATCGTCGATGATGGGGGGCACCTAATGTATCTCCAGCGCGAAAAAGTACAGCTAGGCTCAATCGAAGTTGCTATAACGAAAGCAAAAGTAGCTTTAACCTTTAGGCGGCCTACTAAATTTTGGGAAGATACAGTCGCAGAAGGACGTCACGGCTACTTAGCAATGCCGGGAATGCTCCCGATTGAAGGAGGCGTGCCTTTAATATACGACGGAGACATTGTAGGTGCGATAGGAGTAAGTGGTGTGAAATCTTCAGAAGATGGGCTTATAGCGACAATGGGAGCAAATGCCTTGTAAAAATTAAGTAATAGCAGTGCAATTTCCCCGGCCAGAAGAAGCTAAAGAGTCTAAAAATTAGTACACGGACACAATTCTGCCAAAATCATGGATTTTACGAGTGGACGCAAACAGTCAGAGAGAACAAGAATACTAAGATAGAGTTCGCAGATGAAATCCAGATCTCGTGTTTACCAAATACTTGTTAGATGGCGAAGGCAAAAAGTACCTCTTAATTTTATAATTCCGCTTCGAAAAGGAACACGATAGTGTAAATCCAAATTATTCACAATTAATGATACTGTTTTAATTTGTTGTGACGAACCATCCTATAATTCATAGAAAAATTACAGGGACTTGTTACACATATCGCTCAATCTATCCCAATTGAAGCCTAAAATTGTTCGCTCTTAGCAGCTTCTTTGGATGCGGCATTAACTTTTTCTTCCATCGCCGTCTTGTGTGCGTATAACCGATCGCTTAAGCCTGGCAATTTAAACGCTACTATTTGCGCGGCCAACAAAGCTGCATTGTCCGCGTTATCAATACCAACGGTGGCAACAGGAATACCTGCGGGCATTTGTACAACGGATAATAAAGAGTCCATGCCATTTAATTTCGTCGCGGCCACAGGCACACCAATCACAGGTATGATGGTATGCGCTGCAATAACGCCAGCTAGGTGAGCAGCACTACCTGCGCCAGCTATGATAGCCATCACGCCGCGTTTGTGAAGATTGGACGCATATTCGGACACTCTTCCAGGACTCCGGTGCGCCGACATAATATCAACTTCGTAAGAAATATTGAGACTTGCCAGTCTATCGAGCGCAGGCTGCATTACACCCAAATCTGACTTGCTGCCCATCACAACTGCTACTAAAGATCCATTGCCATTGTTGCTCATTGAATTTCTACGCTCCTAACTTTCTAATTGTTTTTTTTTAGCATTAATAGTTTACACTTAAATTATATTTAACCTAGACAAAAATTGCTTGCTAACTTATCGGGAGCGAAGTATCCCGCTGAGGTCTACTCTACTGCGCAAAATAGTCAGCTCGTCTTCCGTGGGAACTAGAGTGGTAGGAACTATATCCGGTATTACCAGTTCAAAGCCCGTATTTGCTTTTACTTCATCTAGAGTCACTCCCGGATGCAAAGATACCAGTCGCATCCTCTTTTCAATTTCAGTAAAGTCCATCACGCATAAGGGTGTAACGCATAATTTGGGGCCCCCACCTGGAATGCCAAGTTTCTTCCTAGCATCGGTACCTCCCTCATGCCAGCCAACAGCACTCACGTAGTCGCATTCAGACACAAGGACTCTTGAGGTGTGATTATTTAGCACTATGTAATAGCGTCCCACATGAGTTGTTAAAGTTGGAGTACCCACCGAAGCAGGGCCACGAAACTTTAATTTTTTTGGATCATCGCCAATACCTATCAAATTTATATTACCAAACTTGTCCACTTGAAGGCCGCCAACAAAAAACACTCTTTTGTGCCATGCTTTTACCTGATCAAATCGATGGCCGCGATCACTGTAGGACTCGGCCCACCGAACAGATCGACTATCCCAACCGAAAGTGGGTAGAGGAATCGATTCTAAATGATGCACATTCATACGAGCTCCAAGAAAAATTAACTGCATGTTCGGCCCATGCATAATGTGCGCTAATCGGACTGCCACTTCAGGGACAGGCAGTGCCACACCTACTTGCAAATGATCACCATCTTCCAACTCGCGCGAAAGTACTACCGCCATTAGTTCTTTGATGGTCGCAGGGGAAGACATTCTGACTAATATTCACTCAACGATATTAAATGTCCCATACCTATCGCATCTAGATACTCAGCATGGCTTTGAAATCGATTACAATGTGTCTCGAAATAATCATCTTTGTCATCCCTGCTACCTTTACTGTAGGCAGCCTTGATCGCTTCTAAATAGGCTTGAATGTACTCTTGATCTTGAACGTAGTAGCCTCGACTGTAAAAAGGATGTGCTCCATATGGTGATAGCACGATAGCATCGGCGTTCGAAATGGTCGTTTCCCATGGCTTAGATCGGATCTCTTCATTCGACACTATTTTCTCCACCTGAACAATTACCCGATCGGCGGCACGATAAAGAAACATATCTAACCAGCCGGTGCCCCGACAATGCTGCACATTTCCATAAGAATCAGAAATTGATGCGTGCAGTAATGTTATGTCGATATCTATTGCCGGCACTGCGATTAAAACCTCGCCACCTATCGGGTCGCGTATTACTTTGAGATCGGCGTTGATGTCTGGTAGCGAAGTTCCAACTCCCCCTCTCCAAGGCATAAACGGCAGGCCCTTTCCGGCCGCTTCCAGACCGCTAGTCAGTATGCCCTCTTCGCATTCCCATACTTCGAGCGAACCATTTTCGGCCTCCGATCGAAATGCCGGCATTACAGCTGTGTCCGGCGATCCGGCGTAGTAGGTAACAACCTTACGCACGCAGCCACCAGCAATTAAATAATCTAATGCCATTCCGCTACCGATCACCGTCAAATCCGTAATCTTATTCCTGATGATCCATCGCAGTAGACCCATAGGAGCAGGCTCGCCAATCGCAATAGTCATTCCAGACTTTACCCATTGCCCAGCCTTTTCCTCCGGCAGAAGGGCGCTTTTTCTCACTTGATTTAACATCGCCCACTCCTAAATTGACGAGACGCCGTATCACAAAATATAAAAATCTCCATAATCATTTGCATTATAAATTTCGGCAATGAGGTGCTAAAAAGTCTAGCTCGGGTCCTTGGGGTATAAAGCTTCCTGGGCTCACAATCCCGTAATAACCTCGTTTCATTGCATCAAGATCGACAGTCTTTCGAGCATCCTCGTATTGAAAAAGGTCCCGCGTGTAGTCCCATAGGTTTCGGTAGTCGACAATACGTTTCCAATTGCATCGATAA
>Ga0222715_10004069_pt1 | contig 12871 bp, 8 predicted proteins | sample C33_9DmetaG_FD_165056 | JGI IMG/M metagenome (GOLD analysis project Ga0222715, IMG submission 165056) | Estuarine water microbial communities from San Francisco Bay, California, United States - C33_9D | ecosystem: Environmental > Aquatic > Marine > Unclassified | place: USA: California...
GCGGCTGGGGGCCGTCAGACCCCGGTTCAAATCCGGGCGGGCCCACCATCTGTTTCCGTGTGTGTCAACGTTGTCAACCGTCCTTTGGGTTGATATGGCGACACCGCACCGTCGGTGCATGGGACGCATGAAAGCCGCCAGCATCGCAACCCTCTTGCTCACGGTCTTGCTGTTCCCGATGGTTTCTGGGGCGGACAGCACCGTTTCGGTCAACACCACGTGGTCCGGGAACGTCACGCTCTCTGGAAACGTGACGGTGACCTCCGGCACCACCCTCACGCTTTCACCCGGGACAAGCGTGGACGCAGGCACCTTTGCCATCGTTGTTGAAGGGTCCCTGAAAGCCGATCAAACCACCTTCTTTTCCTCGGTCACGCCCGAGACGCAAGGCTCGCACGGGCAGGGCTTGTGGCCAGGAATTCTGCTCGAGTCCACCGGGAGCGCTTCGCTCACCTCGGTCACCGTCGCCAACGCCTCTGCCGGCGTGATGGTCAAAGGCATTCTCAACGGCACCGACATCGTGTTCAACGACGCCTACCGGGGCGTTTCGGTCTTGGGCGGTCAAGCCAACATCTCCAATGTCGAAGCGAACCGTATTGATTACGAAGCGGTTTACGTGGAAAGCGGCTCCCTGTCGCTTACGACCGGCTCGTTCAACGAAGTGGCCGTTGGCCTTGCCAACCACGGGACGGCTTCCGTATCCGATCTAACGGTGGAAGAGGCTGGCGTTGGGCTCCAATCCCTTGCGGGTACGATGAACGTTGACGGGTTGGTTTTGGTGAACGCCAGCGTCGGTATCGCGACCGTTTCCGGTGCCTCCACCTTCGTTCAGTCGGTGGTGGGCAGCGGCCTTGCGCTGGTCATGGATGCAGGGGATGCCGACAATTTCACGGTTGCCGATGCGCAGGTCTCGGGTCAACGACTTCTTGTTGGCCAAGACGTTTCGTCCATGCTGGTCGATGACCTTGCCTTCACTTCCGACAGTTCCGTTGAACTTCGTCCAGCGGTTGACGTTAGTTGTGACGGAACGTGCACGTTGCGAAACAGCACGCTCACGTCTACACCGATCGGTGTCGCTTGGTCGGGCAGCGGAACCTCGGTGATGGAGGGCGTTGAGGTGCACGCCATCTCCAACGCCGTTGAGGCGACCGGCGCAGGTCACGCCGCTTGGTCCAACCTTTCCGTTACGGCTGGACAAACGGGTGTTTCGGTTCAAACCCCGACCAGTTCATTGTCCAACATCGACGTGGCCCTCACTTCCTCCGACGCGACGGGAATCGATGTCTTGGGCGGCCAACATGCATGGGCCACCCTCACCGTTCACAAGCCCTTTTCCTCCGCCGACCAAGATTCCGTTGGCCTCCGTTCGTGGTACGCCGACCTTGCGCTGGAGCAATTCACTTCGCGAAACGTTTCCACCGGCATGCTGCTTGAGGACAGCACGGTCGCCGTTGAGACGGCCGAAGCCAACATCGGCTCCAAGGTCGGGGTGCACCTGATCGACTCGTCCTACTCGGGTCAGAGCTTGACCACGGTTGCCCAGGATGAGGGCGTGCTGATGGAAGGGGCCGTCTCGCTCCACCTTCAGTCATGGACCGGCCAACTTCACGACACCCCGCTCATGATGTCAAGCGGAAGCGAGGCCGTTGTCCGTTCCTTCTCACCGGTGAACACGGCGCCGTCGTCTTCCGATGCGTTGGGGGACGGGACGCTCTTTTACGGTTCGAGTTCAAACCCCACCGTCTCCACTACGGAATCTCACCGTCTGCTTGAGACGCCCGTGACCTTCACCGACCTGCAGGGCAATCCCGTTGAAGCCGACGTGACGGTCCACGGTTTCGTCTTGAAGAGCAACAGCAACGGCGCGTTAACGCTCCCGCTTGTCTCGTCCGGCTCAACGGTTGATGCCACGCTGGACGGTTCGGGTGTCCGCGTGGTGTTGTACGGGGGCCAGCAAGGGCAATCGGTTCAGGTTCCCGTGATTCCAGTGGGCGACTGGACGGTTGGTTCAGGACAAGACATCGTGCTCGGGCCTCGCCCTGACGGCCAACCGCATCAACTCGCAGGTGATTTGGAGGTCGCCAACAACGGCCGTTTGACGTTGATGGACACGACCCTTCTTCTCGGGCCGTCGAACAGCGTAACGCTCCAAGGAAGCGGTACCTTGCTGGGCCACAACGCCCACCTGTCGGCGCCAAGCCTTCAGGCCAGCGGTCAGAGTTTGATCAGCGGGACCGCCGGCACGTTCACCCTCTCCTCCGAAGTACAATGGGGCTGCCTCAGCGAGCGTACGGTTGAACGCTTGGTGCTGAACGGCAACCTCACGGTTCAACCCGGATGCGACATCTCGTTGACCAACGGCTCCGTGAACGGGCGAGTGACGGCGCAAACCGGCGCCACCTTCACGAGTTCCTCGAGCCTCAGCATCACGGTGCTCGACAAAGGCCAACCGGTCTCTGGTGCATTGATTTCCATCGAAGGTGCGATGGGCGTGACCGACGCATCCGGTCGTTTGTTCACCACCACCGAGGCCCGAAGCGTAACCGACATGGGCGAGACGTACGGAGGAGTGAAAACCGTCACGCTGCAACAGAACAACCTGACGGATTTCGTGACGTGGGACACCAACGCTTCCCTGACGCACACCTTCATGGCCTCCACCCTGCCTTCAGGAAGTTTTGATGGTTGGTTGGTGCTTGAACGGCAGTGGAGTCCATACACGCTTGACGGAAATTTGGTCCTCAACATCGGTTCGACGATGACCGTTCAGGACGGCGTTTCATTGCGCATCTCGGAGGGCTCGACCATCACCGTCAACGGTTTGTTTGACGCAGGTGCAGCCACCTTGTCCTCAACCGGGTACGGGGCCCGATGGGGCGGTTTAGCTCTCGGCGATTCCGCCGGCGCCGTGGTGAACCTTGCACGGACGCAGGTGGTTGAGTCCTCGCCCGCTTTGACGGTCTCTGGATTTGGTGAGGTTTTGGTTGACGGTGTCCTCGTCGCACGTTCCGCCAGCGACCCGCTTGTGGTCATTGAATCGGGAAGCCAAGCCGAAGTCGAGGTCAGAAACAGCCGCTTCCAAGACAGCGGAAACGGATGTGTGATCGTCTACCCCTCGGACGGATTGGTCGCGTTCACCAACGTGACCTTTGCCAACTGCGATGGGCCCGCCGTCTGGGCTCAACAAGCACCGGTCGACTTCACGGACCTCACCGTTGAGGATGGCGTGGACCAAGCGCTCGATTTGACGGGCGTCACCGGGACGGTCAACGGTCTGGACGCATCGGCCTTCAACGGGACCGGGGCCATCGTGTCGCTCAACAATCTCCGCGGATCGTTTTCCCTTACCGGCCTGAACGGTGCGGTGACGGGCGTCGGTGGCATCGTTGGCCAAGACAACCTCGACATTGACGTGAGCGATGTCGTGTTGACCGGTGCCCCCGCCATCGATTTGGATTTGACTTCTGGAACGCTCACCGACCTCGTGCTAACCGGCACGGGGACGGGAACGGCGATCACGGCGCATCACGGGCGCACCTCCTCGAGTTTAACGCTCGAAAACGCAACGATTTCTCAATACGGCGTGGGGGTTTCGCTGCATTCCGATGAGGGTGAACTGAGCGCCCCGTTGCTCGTTCGCTCATCGACCGTGTCGGCAGCAAGCGGTTTCGCTACGGAAAATTTCCCCGTTCGCTTGGAGGCGACGACCGTTCTCGGTGCGCTTGAGGTGTCCGGAACCGACGTGGTCGCAGTGGACGGCCTGGTTCAGAGCGTTCAGGCAGATGATGGAGCGACCTTCTCCCTTTACCGGACGATGACCCTTGATGCTAAACGCAGCGGGGCCCCCGTCCATGCATTGTTCACGGTGACGTATGCCGATGCTTCGGTACCTGCGGTAACGGTCGAGGGCACCACGCTTGATGTGCCTCTGTTGTTGCGCTCGGTATCAACGTCAAGCGACATGACGATGGCGTCATGGACGGTGCGAGCCGAAGCTGCCAACTCACCCGCAGCCACGCTTGAAATCAGCTCGCCGACCTCGGCCGACCGTTATGTCCTGTTGGTTCTGCAAACCAACCAACCCCCTACCGTTACGATGGTCGAACCGTTCCCTGGTCAACGGGTGATGGAGGCCGATTCGTTGCGCGCCTCGGCAACGGTGAGCGACGACCTGGACGAAACCGCTTCCATCGTTCTTTCATGGAAGGTGTACGATATGCAGGGTAACGCCGTCCTGCAGGGTGGCAACGAACCCGTGTTCAACATCACCGACCTGCCAGCGGGTTTCTACGTCGTCGAGGTGACCGCAACCGATACGCTCGGTCAATCAGCCACCGCCTCCACCGACTTTGAATACACGCAACTTGACACCGATGGCGACTGGTCAAGCACCTGTTCTTCGGAAACATGGTTTGATCCCGAAACCGGCAAATCTTGTGGACCCGACATCTACGACCAAGACGACGACAACGACGGGTACAGCGACAGCAAAGATGCGTTCCCCCTCGACCCGTGCGCTCAGGTTGACACCGACGGCGATACCCAACCGGACGTTCTGGATTGCCCACCCGGTTACACCAGTTGGTTGACCGAGGACATGGACGATGACGGCGATGGGGTCCCCGATGTGCTCGAAGGCGTGACCACGGACGATGAAGATCTCAACGTCAACGCCTTGCTGGTGGTTTTGGCCTTGCTCGCGGTTGTGGTTCTCCTCTTCTTTGCTCGTCTGCGCCGAGGCGGCCCGGGCGATTTGACCGGTCTGGACCAACGTCATCTGTGAGGTACTTTCGATGGCCGTTCTCCTTCCGTCAGCCGAACACGTGGGGCTGGCTGCGGTCGTCACGCTTGCTCTTATCGTGGCGTGGGATGCGTATTGGCTGACGAAACAACGCAGCGATGTTCCCGAATTGGGTCGACTTCCCAACGGCGGGTTCGCTTGGGAAAGCGAAGGGGTACACGAAATGGTTCGTCAGTGGGGAAACCTCGGATCGATGGCGGCGATGATGGTGCTTCCCTGGGCGTTGCTCGAGGTCTCAAACACCCCCGTCGTTTATGCGGTGCTCTGGGACGTTTTTCTCGCTCTTCACCTCATTTCCCTGCTCGTTCCCAAACGGTACGCCATCACCTCAACGCATCTGTTCGCTGACGGTCAGCGCTACGCTTGGGAGCGCCTTCGGATGGCGAAGCGTCAGCCAAAGCGCCGCATCATGCTGCTCCGCAACGGTTGGGGGCCGTTCGGCCCACTGCCTTTGGGAGGCGATGCGGATGCCTTGCGTGTTGCTCGCGAATACATCAAAGCCATGGAACAGGCTCGTTCAACGACCTTCCTCTCAACCGAATCCGAGTAAACGGCATGCTCATGGGCCCTCCTTCGTAGCGATGGGCATGGAATGGACACGAAGCGATGACGACGTCTTTGTTCGGTTGGACCCGGGCGAGGAAATCCACGCCTCGCTGCAAGGCTTGGCCGACGAACTCGGCTTTGACGCTGCTGCCATCACCAGCGGCATTGGCCGAACGCGGGACAGCACCTACGGTTACATGGACGACAAGCACGTCTACCATCGCGTGACGCTTGAGGGCGGTGCAGAACTCGTGACGCTTCAAGGCAATCTCGCTCGTCGAGAAAGCGGGGAGGCGTTTACTCACCTTCACGCGACCTTTTCCGACGACGACCTCAAGCCCCACGCCGGGCACATGTTCGCTGCGACCGTCCACGTGGTTGCCGAAATTCATCTCCGTATTTTGAGCCGTGCCGTGATGACGCGATGCCCGCTTGAAAACAGCGAATTCGTAGCGCTCAAGTTCGACTGAACGGCCGGAAAGCGATGCTTCATAGCCCGTCGCACCCCTGTTGAAACCATGGGCGAAGCCGGGGCCTTCTCCGAGGCAGACGAGGCGCGAATCGCCTTTCTTGCCGAGCGAATCGCCCATCATTCGCACCTGTACTACAACCTCGCTGAACCCGAGATCAGCGACGCTGAGTTTGACCAACTTTGGGACGAACTGAAGGGTCTTGACCCACATCACCCCCAACTGCGAAGGGTGGGGGCGGATGTCCCACCAGGAAGCGTCAAAGTCGACCACCTCTTCCCCATGCGTAGTCTGGACAAGGCTACCAGCGACGAGGAACTCTCCCACTTCGTCAACGCCACCACTGGAGGGGCCGTGAGGTTTCTTTCCCAGCCAAAGTTGGACGGCTCAGCCCTTTCACTCGAATACCGCATGGGTCGACTCGTTCGGGCAGCAACTCGGGGAAGCGGTGAGCGAGGCGAAGACGTGACGCGAAATGCGCTGAAGGTGGCGAATGTCCCCCACCACTTGCCGCTTCCCGTCGACGTCCACGTGCGCGGTGAAGTGGTGATGCCGCTTGCGGTTTTTGACCGGAAGTACCGGGAAACATCACCGAATCCACGCAACCTCGCTGCAGGTGCCTTGCGCCAGAAACACGACGACGGGAAAGCCGATGCTTCCGACCTCGTCTTCCAAGCCTACGACGCCAAAGTACCCGCAGGTGAACACCGCCACCCCGACAGCGAACCCGTTCCCGTCATGGACAACGATACCGACATGCTGGCGTGGATGGAAGACCGCTTGGGCATTGTCCCTGCACCGTGGGAAGTTCACGAAGGAGCCACGCCTTCGGAAGCAGCGCAACTTCTTCATGCGTCGACGGTGAACTGGACGGAGAAACGAAGTTCGTACGTCTTCGAAATCGACGGGGTGGTGTTCAAACTGGACAATCTTACACAGCGAGAACAATTGGGCATGACCGCTCACCATCCTCGGTGGGCTCTGGCCTGGAAATTCCCGCCTGAGGAGGCCACTTCGGTGCTCATGGCGGTTGAGTGGCAGACGGGGCGAACCGGAAACATCACGCCCGTTGCTCGGATTGCACCGCAGCGCGTGGGCGGGGTGACCGTTGAGAACACCACCTTGCACAACCTCGGTGAAGTGCAACGTCTCGGCGTCCGCATTGGGGACAAGGTCCTCATCGTTCGGCGTGGTGATGTGATTCCCAAGATTGAATCCTCTCTTGGCCCTGCTGTGCCCGATGACATGAGGGGAAGGTTTCACGCCTCTGGCGACCCGTTTGAAGCCGAGTTGCCTCGGGCAAGCGACGTTCTGGCACCGGAGGCTTGCCCGGCCTGTCAAGGCGAGATCCAGAGCGAGGGGGCTTTCCTCAAGTGCCTCAACTTGCAATGCGACGCTCGAACCAGCCGAGCCGTCCTGTACTGGTGCCGTGCCCTCGAGTTGGACGGCGTGGGTGAAAAATTGGTTGACCAGTTGTTGGAAGCAAACCTCATCGCATCGTGCGCCGATCTGTATCGGCTCACGCTCGACGACCTGCTCACCCTCGACCGCATGGGGGAGAAATCCGCAAACAACGTGCTCTCTGAGGTTGAAAAGGCCCGCTCCATGACCCTTGGTCGTTTTCTTCACGCCCTGGGGCTTCCGGGTATCGGTCCTGAATTAGCGACGGCGATGGCTCGCGTGATGGGCGATGCTCAGGGGTTGCTTGCATGGTTGGACCGCGCTCACGCCGAGGCAGGCGATGCTGCATACGGTCCGATTAACGACGATGAGGGCAAACCCTACGGAACCAACGCTGCGCTTCGAGAGGTTCTCGCTCTGGACGGCGTCGGGGATATCGTGGCCCTCCAATTCAGGGACGGTCTTGCTCGCCGACGAGCGTTGCTCGAGGACCTCGTGGCGCAGGTCAACGTCCTTCCCGAACCGGTCATGGCCGAAGGCGGTCCGTTTGAAGGCATGACCTTCTGCGTGACGGGGACTCTATCTGCGCCGCGCAAAGAAATCCAGCAGCGAATCATCGATGCGGGAGGGAAAATCGTTGGAAGCGTGTCGGCCAAACTCAGCGTGCTCGTGGCCGGAGAAAAAGCAGGCTCCAAATTGACGAAAGCCACGGATTTGGGCGTGAAGGTTTGGAGTGAGGAGGACCTGGGGGCCTCGCTTGAAAACGGTTCTTTTGACGAGCATACGCAAAACCCCGAGGAAGGGCGCGCGGAGGCGGTTGAGACCGTGGAGAGCGGGCAGCGGTCGCTCAGCGACTTCTCGTGAATTCAACCGTAGAGCATGGCGTTGGTTGCCGCTCCACCCTCGCTGACGGCCGAGGTGTCCAGCAAGGCTTTGAGTTGAGCTTCGAGCAGTTCCGCTTCTTCAAGAAGCGGTTCTTCGGGGAGTTCCATCGGCAGCAGCACGTTCAGCCGTTCGATGATGGCCGCTGCAGCACGAGCATCGGGGAACCTTGGGTCGGCTTCCACCATGATGGACATGGTCCCGAGTCCTCGGCGAGATGCCTCGCCCAAAATACCGGCGTTCATGCCTCGAATCACGCCGTTTTCCAAGAGTGGAATGTCCATTTCTTTGAGCATCGCGCGAACCGTTTCGTTGCACCCAATGCCCACCACGTCGATGGCGTCAGTGTCTTCGTATTCGACCATGGGGTCAACGCCGTCCATGTTCGACTTCATCCCCGCTTTTGCGAACGCGTCAACGACAACGCCAGCGAGCACTTTGTGTTCCTTGGACCACTCAAACAATTCCCAAACGATCTTGTGAACCAAGGTTTCGGGAACGACCATTTCACTCATGAGGAGGATGACCTGGTCGCATCCGTCGATGGTGCATTGCGGTTTACCGGCGTAGGCTCGGATGGGAGGCAAAGGAACGCCTTGCTGAATCAACGCCAAGGCGGGCAATCGGTCATCGACCAAACCGCCAACGAATTCCAGTTCAAGGTTGTCGATGAGGTAGTGCGCAACGATGCTCGAGACCATTCCCACACTGGGGAAACACGCCACGACCATGGCGTTTTCGGTCTGAATCTCGGTGTTGATTCGAAGGCTCGGGCCATCCATGGTCACGGGAATCGCCCCTTCCGCTTCAACACTTCCCCTTCCAAGCCACCAAACCTTCTTCATGCTTGCCGCGAAGCCGAAGCCATGGTGAACGATGAGAGCGGGGTGCGCCCGCACCAACTTTCACCTTCGGCGTGGAATCGGTACGAAACCTGTCCCCGAATGTATTGGTTAAGCCGCCAACGTCTACCGAGAAAAGCGGGCATGGCGGCCTCGTTGGGTACCGCTGTTCATGCCTCCGTTGAAGATCTGCTGAACATGGACCTTGAGGGACGTGCGGGCGAAGAAAGCGGATGGTTGCCGCTGACGGCGGAGGGCTTTCTCAAAACCCGTTGGGAGGAAGAAAAGGCCGTTTTTCTCGCCACACCCCGCCGTCCCGACTGGAAGGACAACAAGTGGTCCGAGGCGCAAAAGCAACAAAACGGTGGCATCGTCCTTCTCCTCGATCACATTGGTGCCCGCCATGTCTCTCACGAACAGGTGACGGTGGCCCTTTGGCGGCATTTGCAATCCTTGACCATCGCCGTTGAGGGTGAACTCAAAACCAGCGACGGGCGCCTCATGGGACGTTTGGATTTGCTGTTTGCAGACACCGATGAGAAAGGCGACCCGGTCGGTTGGCTGGTGGCGGATCTCAAGACCGGAAACGCGCCGACAAAGGAATTGAAACCCGAGGTGAACCGTCAACTTCGGATGTACAGAGACATCTTGCTGGCGAACAATCCCGCTGCCCCTCCGGTTCGAACCGAAGGCTGGTACACCAAAACCAGTTCAAAATGGTCTGCGGAAGGTGAAAGCGTCCTCGCCGATGCTTACGCTGCTTGGGAAGCCACGAAACCCACGCCGATGCCGATGGAGGCTTCTCCCGGCCCGGACACGTGTGGCGGGTTTTGCGACTGGAAGGCCTGGTGCCCTCACTGGTGGACATGGCGGCAAGCCTCGGGAACCCTGCATCAAGGCGATTTTGCCGATGCGGTGGTCTTGCTCCATCGCTACGAGGCGTCCACCGGCGCTGCAGTCTTGGAATTGTGCGAACCTTTGGACGAATCCGGACGCGCCATTCCGACGGGTCAGCAATGCGCCGCCCGCTTCGACGGTCGAGGGAAAGAAGCCTTGGAGGAACTCCAAGCCACGGGCCACCAAGGCCCGATGTTTCTGGGATCCGTGATGACCACGCGAGCCACGTGGCGCGTGGGGCCCTGGTGCGACGTGTTGCCGTGGGCGCCGTTTCAAGACGGTGTCCCGCACACGCCACCGCCCAGGAAGACGGACAGGTGACCTAATTCTTGCCTACCTGAGGCGAAGGTGCGACCGAATGGTGTCTTTCGCATCGTTGCACTCAAGCCCGTTTGGTGAGAGCAACCACGAGATGTAACTCGGGTCGTGCTCTTGAATTTCAAGCAGGCTACGCCCCCGATGTCGGCCGAACGAGAGGATGTAATGCTCCCCGTCGATGCGGACTTTTCCCATGCTGTCCAGCGGTTCGAGGTCGTTGAGCCCCCGCCCCAAAGCCGAGGCATCGCTGGCCCCGTCGCCGTGAACAGCCCAGCGCTCCAATTCCGCAATGGACCGACGAAAGGCGGGCGCATGGTCAACGGACAAGCGCCAAAAGAGCAGCATCGTCGCTGCGGCATCAGCCGCGGCGGTGTGGGCAGCGTCCAATCGAATACCGTGACGCTGACACAATGCACCGAGGTTGTGCGGCCGGGGCAGGCGCAAACGGCGCACCAACTCCAGCGTATCCATGATGGCTTTCGGTTCGGGAGCGAGTTTTCCGAGCCGCAGATATTCATTTTCGAGCATCGCGTAGTCAAATTTCCGAACGTTGTGGCCCACCAAGATAGCGCCGTCAATGAGCGCAGCCACTTCGTCTGCTACTTCGGCGAATTTTGGTTGCCCTCGAACATCGTGGTTGTAGATGCCGTGGATGCGGCTTGCATCCAGTGGAATGGAGACAACGGGATTCACAATGCGTTCCATGTTGACGGCCGTACCGTCCTCGAGGGTTCCGATCAACGCCAATTGGACGATACGGTCGCTGTTTGTGGAAACGCCGGTGGTTTCCAAATCGAAGGCCAACACCTTCTCTCCCTGAAAGAGGTCTTGGGCCATGCTTTCTCAACGACCGACACCCTCTTTCAACATCACTCCTAAACCGGATGACGGTTTCCCTTGGCCATGGGCTTGCGCGATTGGTTTCGAAAATCCGTTTCGCCCGACCAACCCGACGACGCAGCGAATACCGAGGAAAGCCATGAAGGCGAGACCGAGGTTGAATTTGCTGCGCTGCAAGAACGTCGAATGAAGGAAGCCCTCACGCTCTTGGACGCCGTGGAAGACATCGTTGAGGAAGAAAGACTCGTCGAAGCTCCGTACGATGCCAGCGAAGCGGATGTCGCAAGCCTGCGGGAAGAAGGGCATGGCATGGACGATGCGTTCACACACGTGGACGAGGTGGTGATCGAGGACGTGGCGGCGTTGGACGACCCTTACGAGTCGGCCACGGTTGAAGGCGACCTTCCCCAAACGGTGAAGTTTGAGGGGGATGAAAACCCCCGTTCTGTTTAATCACCCTTCCCGAACCATTAGATAGGGTAGGGGCGGCCAAAGTTCTATGTTCGGCCGAGCGAAGCAAGGGCACTTGACCGCCCTCGTTTTGTTGATGCTGACGATGAGCAGCCTGGCCGGTTGCACGGGCGCGCTTGACACGACCGTTGACCCCCGAGCCTCGCTCGAAGCCTACCCCTTGCTCATTCAAGAGGGCGAAATGGTCACCCTCGATGCGCGAGAGTCGTCCCCGGTTGAAGGCGTCATCACCTCGTACGAATGGGATTTTGGTGACGGCACAACAGCCGAAACCGTGGTGGGTTTCACCTCCCACACGTACATGAAATACGGCCAATACACGGTCCGCCTCACGGTGACCAACGACCAAGGAGGAACCGATGACGCCATCGCCTCGATCAAGGTTAACGGCGCCCCGACCATCAACATCAGCATGCCAACCTCGGTCCGCGCCGGCGATGCTGCGTTGCTTGACGCCTCCAATTCCGCTGACCCCGAAGGGGATGAACTCACCTTCGCTTGGGACTTGAACCTCGCCGAAGACAGCAACGGCGACGGGGACCCAACCAACGATGCGGACGAGACCGATTCGAGCGTTCTGCTCGACACGTCCGCTTCGGGACTGATGCTCGGCATGCTTCGCGTTGACGATTCGGGAGGAGCCTTTGCTGTTCAGCCGTTTGAAGTCAACGTGACGACGCGAACCTTTCAGGTCGTCTGGGTGACCGAAACCGTCGAGGTGAGTTGGGACGAATACCTTGACCAGGGCGAGACGTGGTCGGGGAACATGACCCCCGGCGAATACGGCCGTGTCATGGGTTACAACGCCGTGCTTGAACTCGAACGAGACGTGGCTCCCCCACACGACAATTTCACCTTGGCGTTGAACATCATCGAGGAGAATTCCAAGCGGACCGTCAACACCGAACCGGGCAATTACACCACGAACGAACCCGCCCGGGCGGAAATGAACGAGGACGGCATGAATCCTCCCGGGGAGGATGGAATGTACACCTCGGACTCGAAGGAGGCGTTGCTTGAACGCCTCTTGGGAACGAGAGAAGCGGCCCGAGGCCAAGGCGTTTGGGTGTGGTCCGTTCTTGCGAAGCAATCCGACCCTGATGCGATCGTCGGAGAATTGGACCCCGACCCGGGCAACGAATGGAGTTTGACCGTGGAGGTGCTCATCATGCGACCGAGCCTCACCGAAGTTTCGGTTGCTGAGGGCAACCGGTGAAAGCGAAAGGGGTATGAAGCGGGGCGCTTTGGATAGGGGTGATTACGATGGTGGACACGGTTGAAATCGGGCGCGTCACGCTTCGAGACACGGTTTCTGTTGACCTTTCGGTCTGGATGAACGACCCCGATGATTGGGATTTCCGCCCTGCTTTGCGTTATTCCGGTTCCACGTTGACCGTCGCCTG
>Ga0222715_10004070_pt1 | contig 12871 bp, 16 predicted proteins | sample C33_9DmetaG_FD_165056 | JGI IMG/M metagenome (GOLD analysis project Ga0222715, IMG submission 165056) | Estuarine water microbial communities from San Francisco Bay, California, United States - C33_9D | ecosystem: Environmental > Aquatic > Marine > Unclassified | place: USA: California...
TTAAAAAGATCATTAAAACTGGAAATTAGCAGGTGGTCGCTAAAGCCTGTCGAGACAGGCGTTGATTTTGTTGGTTATCGTCATTTCCCTACGAAGAAACTGTTACGAAAATCAACAGCAAAACAAATGATTCAAAGGATCAGTGAGCTCAAAAAGAACTGGCCTGCTTGTAGTAGCATTCGATTTCGTTCAACACTAGCATCGTATGAAGGTTGGGCAAGTTGGGCAAACACTTATCATTTATTGCAAACCCTAGAAATCACTAAACTAAAGGAGATTATCGGTATGCGAGGCATCCCCAAACACCTAAACACTAAATTCGATTACGAATACATAAAAAATCAAAACCTGTCCGGTTGGCAGACTCAGTACCAAGCATTACTAGATAACAAACTAAACTGGGTTAAAACAAGAGACTTATCCCCAGATGATGCAGGAGTTACTGATTCTACGCACCGAGTCAGAACCGAAACGGATCTGGATGGTGCAACAATCAAATATCAGCAAGAACTTCAAGAAGATCCAAACTGTAAACTATTCCGTTTAGGTTTTACGCAAGCTGAAGTCGAGTCAGCTTTAACCGTTTAACAAGGCCAGGCATATGCCAGCAAACTCAACCCCTACACTGGATGAAAACGGACAACTCACAGGCGTTAACTGGCCTACACCACCGGAAAATTAATGAGCGGAACACTGAAAGTCGGTGGCAAAACTCTAGCCACGCATGATACAGCAGCAAATGAAATCAGCTTTCACTCCGATGTGATGGCAACCACTGCTCAAGTCCAAGGCGTTTACACCACTGCGACTACCGCAAAGGCAACCAACGCCAATCAACTGACATCGGTCACCGCAGTATCTGGATACAGTTTAGCAGACGTTAGCGTTGGTGATTACGTTACCGGAGAAGGCATTCGGGTAGGCACAACGGTATCAGCAATCAGTGGGACTACGATCACGCTTTACCACCCAGATGGAGATGCACTAAGTAGTTCGATGACTGATCTTAGTGGCGATCCTGTTTCTTTTTACAATGCAACAAAAGCATTAAGTGCTGGTACAGTAGCAGGTCAACTATGCCGTGCTTGGGTGAATTTTTCAGCGGCAGCATCGCCTGGTATACGGTCATCCTATAATGTCACATCTGTTACTCAGGACGGTGGTGCTGGTAAATATTTAATCAATTTACTAACTGCCTTACCCGATTCACCCAATGCTTCAGTGCTGGTCTGTCATGGAGCTCTTACAAAACACATTAGCCGCAATTACGTTTCAACTGGCGCACAAGTTAGTACAGATCAAATTTATGTTTCATTTTTTAGTAGTGTAGCATTCGATCCCGATATCTGTTCAGTAGCAGTCTTCCGCTAACCCCAACTAGGCCGAGCATGAAACTAATATTTCTACTCCCACTCGCACTACTCGGATGTAGCGACTACCCCGCAAGCGAAGGGAACGATAGTGAAGCGAATCCGATAGAGATTCATATTAACATTGACACTCAAAACAATCTGACTGATCCGGCAGACAATGACACAATGGAAGTCGATGTGGATAGCAATAGCGACAGTAATAGCGATTCCGACAGTAGTAGCGATAGCGATAGTAGTTCTGAATCTACGATAGATAACAGCACTGGAATTCAAGTCTACGAATTTAATTCAATTCTATAACTGAGTAAAACTATGCCAATTGAAGCCTCCTTTATTGAAATGCTCTCCTCTTTAGGAGGCACAATGGCAGCACTCCTGTGTTCCTTCTGGTACATAAAGTACTTGACTGACACCCACAGAATTCGAGAAGAGTTGTGGATCTCGAAAGATACAGAAGCAGACAAAGCACTTCGTGAGTTGCAAGCTACGAGTAACGCCCAGTTACTTAGCGTTCTACAGTCTGTTAATGAAACGCTTAAAAATATGACGGTAGCAATTTCTGAACTCAAGTCAACGATGGAAAACAGCAGGAAATAAGATGACAGCAAGAGTCAATAAGAAGGCAATGAAGTGTAATAGCCCCCGTGCTACTTCCGGTCATCCTAAGAAATCTCATATCGTCAAGGCTTGTGCTAACGGCACGGAAAAAGTCATTCGCTTCGGTGAAAAAGGCGCTTCCACTGCAGGAAAACCGAAAGCAGGTGAGTCTGCTAGAATGAAAGCTAAACGTAAATCCTTTAAAGCCAGACACGCTAAAAACATTGCCAAGGGCAAAATGTCTGCCGCTTATTGGGCGGATAAGGTAAAATGGTGAACAATATGAAATACTTACTTACTTTTCTCTTTGTACTCTCTACCTGTGTGATGCCTCCAATCGCACCAGCACATGAAGAGTCGAATGAATATCAGACGATTTTTCTACTTCAGTGGGTTTATCAATGCTCAGAACAACTTAAATGGGATTATCTGAATCAAGGACTACCTAATCAGTTAGCACTGCAGATGAGTATTCAAAACTGTAGCTGCATGATCGATAACTATCGTCATAACTTTACTCAGCCTGAAATAGTCAACATGACGCAGGAAGACCGAACAGCCTTCGGTGAAGAGTACGCTAAAATCTGTTTAAACATTATAAAGCAGAGTTAAATGTATGGACGATCTAATGAAGACTGTGGTCGAGCAAGTCGTAGACTCCGTATCAACGCAAACAGAAAATGTTGTGATCGAAACAGTTACTGATGAACTGGTTAGCACAGTTAGCACTGCTAATTCTGACAATCTGGCTCTTGATACTCTTGACCTCTTATTGGACACAGGAGCAGCAGAAGGACTTGCAGCACTGTTTGGTGCACCCGTCCTACTCGTACTGGGAATTAAAGCCCTTAAATCTTACCGGAAACGGAGTCGAGCAAATGACAACAGTTGATTCTTCTGATCATTTCAGTCGCAAAGAACTAGAGTGCAAGTATTCGGGCCAGTGCGAAATGAATCCCGAATTTTTAGCACGGATTGAAGAGTTGCGAATTGCATTCGGCAAACCCTTGCGAGTCACCTCCGGTTTTCGTAGTCCCGACCACCCCGTGGAACGAGTCAAAACCGAAAGAGGAAAATCCACAGGTTACCATGCAAAAGGGGAAGCACTGGATTTTCAGGTATACGGTGAAGACGCACACAAGTTGATCAAGTTAGCCATAGATTTAGGCTTTAAAGGAATTGGAATCTCTCAGAAGGGAGACTTCAATAGTCGTTTTATTCACGTTGACCATCGCTCAGAACCAGCACTTTGGAGTTACTAAAATGATGTACGGTAAAAAGAAACCAATGGCCTCCGGTAAAAAAGGCGGAATGAACAAAGCTTTCAAACCTTGTGCTACCTGTCCTGCCCCTGCAAAGTGCAAGGCAATGGGTAAGTGCATGAAGAAAATGGGTCGTAAATGAAAAAGGGACTCTACGCTAACATTCATGCTAAACGCAAAGCCGGAAAGCCTATGCGAAAAGCTGGTCAGAAGGGTTCTCCCACAAATGCGGACTTTATCCGTTCTGCTAAAACTGCAAAGAAAAAGAAATAATGCTAGCACACTTAACTACTGAAGTACATTTTCACCCCGAAGTCTGGATTCCTTTGATTGTCGGAGGACTAGCGTACATCTGTTACTTAGTAAGAGGATAGATGGAATTTACTTATCGAACTGTCACTCAAGACGATCAAGGGAACCCCCTTCCTACCGACCCCTGTCACATTCGATGGGAAACCGATGAACAAAGCTATTCTGGAATAATCGCTATACCTGTAGAAGTGTTTGCTGGTGCAACACAAGAAGGAAAGATTGCATTGGTTGAAAACGAAATCCGAAACATTATTCAAGCTAAGATAGAAGCTCAGTCTTTTATTTTTAATGGATCTGCTACGGTATAAAGATAATGGCTAAAGCTCGACTAGTTGATTTCAGAGGTGGAATCAATCAAAAGATTTCTCCCCACATGATTGGTGATTCGCAAGGGCAGGACGCTCAAAGCGTTGATCTGTCAGCAGTTCGATTGAATGGGATGACCAATCCTGTTACGGATGACTTAGGAAGTCTAGCTGGTGTATTTCGCTACACAAATGGCGAACATTTTTATGATACAGGGGATTCCCGAACAGAACGGTGGATCTCCACCGATCCCAATCACAATTCATTTACCTATGCACAGTGGGATGCTCAGTATATAGCCAACAGTACCGACTTTGTAGTTTGGAATAAAGATCTTTATGTCTCTCGGAAGAATTCATCAGGGAATGATACACTGATTCGGATTGTGGATGTTGATCTACCATCGGGTCAGAGTTCTGCAAATCCAATCATGTACGAGTATGCGCTAGCTTTTAACCCTCCAGCCGCAGTCGATTTAAATGTTAATTACTACGATGATATTGGGGTTTATCCGCTAGATAATGGCAGAAAGCTTTACTATGACGAGTTTCGGGAAACAGCATACCGTGCAACTAATACAGTCGAAGAAGCACGATCTCCAGCACGGGGTGTAAACTGGGCAGTTAATCGCAACTTTGACAGTCTATCTGATTCGGGCTACTACCTCCGAACTGTACGGAATTATCAAGGAATACCAATTGAAAGCAACACGGCAACCAAAGCTGAAGTTGTTGGTGGATCTTTTGTAAACGGTCTAAACAACACTCCGAACCTTTTGACGTTTGATATTACGTCACCATCCGACTCCTCTGTAACGGAAGTGTCGAATATGCCGCTTATCGGTTATCGACTATATCGTAATGATAACCTCTCACGCAATGTCTCTCTTGGCTTGATCTATCCTGAAAATGTCTCAGCCCATGTAATAACAACTCCTTATGTATCAACTCCTGTTGATTTAAAGCTAAGTGGTTTGGAAAATGGCGCAAACTATCGGGTTAAGTTCTGGGGTTGGTCAGGTGTATCTTTAGCAGCAGGAAGTCCTTCTTACAAAGCCAATGTCGATCTTTCGGGATCATACGAATATACAAACGTAACTAATAATTCAATACAAGTAGAGCTTTACGTACAAGATAACTTTGAATTTAGCAGTGGTGCTCAGTTTCCGTTACTTGGTGGTTTCGACCTGTGGCTGGAAAAAGAAGTGATGACAGACATCTGGGCAGTTACTGGGTGTGTATCTTTTTGGAAAGGAGGGACAGCATCTAACGGCACAACTCTATCGTCTTCTTTGTCTGGAACAAATTACACAGCAGGAGGTACTGGTGAAGAGCATCCAGTGTACTCTTTTATCGACTGCTTTGCGTCTGGGCTATCGTCAGGCTATATCACCAGTAGCCAAGACAAAACCGCACCACCAAACAGTTTAAAGTTTCTTGCAGAGTGGAATAACTTTTTCTTTGGAGTAGGCTCAGAATACACCAGTGCTAATCGCTACGGTGATAACATAAACAAAAAGGATAGCTTTCTTTTTGTCTCGGACTACAATAACCCACGGCATTGGCCTTTAGACGGATATGTGGAGTTTCCAGACTCGATTACTGGAATCTACCCCTACAAAGATGCCTTAATTGTATTTACGAAAAGAGCAGTCTATCGGGTCTTTGGTAGTCGTGCGAATCAAATGCGAAAAGTTCAAGTAAGCACTATCGAAGGTTTACCATCAGGAAATCATCGAACAATTCAGATGGTAAATAATTTTTTAGTCTGGGTGTCAACCAAAGGTGTTTGTATCTATGACGGAAACGCAGTTACAAATTTAACAAGGGGTCGATTTAGTGATGATCCTCTGGACGGAGCAACCCCAGCAAATTCTGCTGTTTACGAAAGTAAATATTATTTAGTGACCTATGCCCTGAATGGATTAGTTATTGATTTTAATTTAGAAGGGTTTCCAATAATTAAACTTCCTAATTTTTATGAGGGAACCAACAACGCTTATGTGACACCAACAGGGTATTCGGTTCAAAACCCAGTTTTAGAGTATATTCCATCTAAGCATCAACTCTATTTTGGTTTTTATCTCTCAGGAACGACCTATATGCGTACTTCCATCTTAGAGGGATATGACGTTGAGGCAGATCCTTATGAGATAATATTTTCTGGAAGAAATCCAAAAAGACCTTGGAAATACCGTACACGGGCCTTTGATGGTGGAAACTTTGGTTCAATCAAACTGATCCGAAATGTAACAGTGAACGGATATGGGTATGGTAAGGTAACCATCCGAATTGATGGGACGGTTGTAGTAAATGCCCAAACTGTCGGTTCTTATTCCTTTTGGGGTCAGAAACCGGAAGATGCTACTTCGATCACCGAACCAACAAGAGTCTATTTACCAGAAACTGTTGCAGGAAACCCTTTTGGATTACCTGCTGGTGATGTTTGGGATGTGGAACTGGAATGGGTTGGAACTGTCGATTGGATTGATACCGAATATGAAATATTGAGTACCTAATGGCAGAACAACGAGCTACTGAACTGGATCTTTACGATTCAGTCGCAGATGAAAAAACGAGAACCTGTCTTCAGCAACTTTTTGACAATACAAAGAATCTACAGGCACAGGTTGACCGACTAGTCGATTTAATTACGAATGCGTCTAATCTTAACGCTTTGCAGACACAGGTATCGCAGGATTTTTCTGGTGAATCAATAGCAAGTTCCACAGAATCCGCAACAGACGTTTCCGCTTTTAGCGCACAGTTTTCCGCAATCAACCATAATCACGATTCCTCTTATAACAATTATGTATTGAATCAGGCAACAACGACAGTGCTTGGAGGAATTAAACTTGGTGCTAATCTGACGTATAATTCAAATACCGATCAGGTGGATGCAACCGACACGAATACAGTATATTCATTACCAGCCGCAAGCGGATCGACACGAGGCGGAATCCGAGTTGGTTCCTATCTTTCAGTCAGTGGTGATATTCTTTCCGTGAGTAGCGTACCAAGTCATTCGCACAGTTATGCGGCTACCAACCACAGTCATTCGGGCTATGTGTCAACTTCAGATACTTATTATTTGAATGCCATTCAGTCTTACGGTAATGGCAGTAGTTGGAATTCAAATCTACCTGTTAGATTATCATCGCAAGCTGGAAATCAGATATGGACTTTTGTAGGTAATTCTGCTGGTACACACATGATGCTTTTCAAAAATGGTAATTTTGACAAATGGGTAGGGACAGAGCAAGGGCCGAATACGCTTACTAGCACTCTTAAAGCAACGTATTCTGTAGCAACACAGAAGTCTACAGCAGTTCCTTTTGTTTCAACAGATAGACCTGTAGGTCTTTACATAAGAAACTGGCAAAATGATTATGAAGTAGGAAGGCTTGCAGTTGGTGATTCTGGGACAGGAATTGGTATTTGGTTTCAAAGATACACTATGAATAGTACATCTAGCACTTACCCTTCATACGCTTATAACGGTCAAACTCTTTTAGCTTCTGTTTAATGCAACTACAGGTATTTCAAGCAGTACGTTTAGACTACGCACAAAATCCAGCTATCACTGTTAATGTTGATGGCTCACAAGTAGATACCAGAACACTACCAACCCAGAGTACGTTCAAAGGAAGACGGGTTACTCTGCCTGTTAATGTCACAGGATACATACCACATTTGGAGTCTACAAGCACTCGACTACAGAATTTTCAATTCGATGCTGTTCCAATTGAATCCTTTAATCAGCAGCAATTGTTTCATTACTTTGAAGTTGGTTTCCGAGGAACAGGTACACTGACACCACGAATCTATTTAGACGGTACAATTCAAGCTCAAAACTTTAATACCAGTACATCAGAAGCTACCGAAACGATTCGGGTTTATTTTGATGCTTTAGCCTACGGCTACATCCCTCACATCCACAACACAGGTACTTCGACTGCTGATGCAGAGATTCTTTGGGCTAGACCAGTAGCTTTGCCACCCCGTTTTTACCGAGGAATCCGCACACATGCAGAGTTTCAGATTACTTTTAAGGGGGATGTAGACATTCAGTGGTACTTGGACGGTACAAGTATTGGAACCTATAGTTTTAGCAGCACGAACACAACCACTGAAAAAGCGTACTTTCCCTCTGGAACAATCGGGCATGTGCTGCAGTACACGCACACCAACCCTGCAAGTGGTGGTAAAATTTATATCGTAGAAACAGATGTGACATTGGCAGATCTGGAACAACAAGGAATGCGACCTCAACCGGAGGAACAATAAGATGGCAATTAAATATAATGGAAACAAAGCAGTCCTTTCCGGTATGCGTGAGGACGTAGTAGCTCCGAATGACTTTTGGCAAGACTTCACAAAGTTCTTAACGAAAGCCGATTATTACAACACTAAGTTTAAAGGTAACTACGACTCCTATTTTGGAGGGCTTACAGCAGATTGGGATGCTCAAGACTATCAGAATTTTTTTAACGCAAATGGAATTACAGACGCAGTTCAAGGAAATTCAAACGTAGACATTAGCAAGATTACCGACCTAAATAAGCTCAAAGCAATTATGGGGTCGATGGTCATTGACCAAAAAGGCCATTTCAGCAACAACAAATATAAACTTCCCGGTACAGAGATCAACAAACTAAAAGAGGGTATCAAAGCCTATAATGCTCACAACCAACTAGTTACCAATCTCCGTAATAAAGGCGGAACGGATGAGCAGATTCAAGGTATTCTTGATTCCCGTGACGGATCAGCCGACAGTTATACTTCTCTATATGATGAAATAGAAAATTTATCAGGAGATGAGTGGAATAACTACGTCAACCAAAACTTTGCCGATGAAGGGATTCTACCAGACGGTACATTTGGTGAGTATACGATTCCGACCAATGTGACTTCTGTTGCAAACGCAGATACCATTGACAAAACCGTCAATCAACAAATCACAGAAGCAGTTGTTGGGGACAGTTCTTTAGATGCTTTAAGAAAAGAAGAAGGCTTTCGGGAAGAGAATGGCAGATACTTTGTCGGAGATCAGGAATACGCTTACGATGAAAAGAATGATCAAGTAGTTTTTGTAGGAGGGGATAAAGCTGGAGATCGGTGGACACCTGAAGGCTCTGGCATGGCAGATCAGTACGATACTTTGACAGAGCAGGAACAGCAAGCCATTGCACAACAGCAAGGGGTTGTTGACCAGCTTGTTGGAACTGATGAAGTTGATCCAGTAACGGGTGAAAAGGTTACACCCGGACTTGTCAATGAATACGGTGATTTTGTTGATAAAACACTATCCGCTATTGATGCCGAGGAGAATGATTTTGCAGGACAGATTAATGCCCAACTGAATCAATTCCTTACCGGAAAGGATGCAAAAGGAAACGTAGTTGGCAAAGGTTTCTTGGACTATCAGACTGATCTAGAAACGGCAGGAACTACCCTAGAAACAGGTTTGACAGAGTTACAGGGTCTATACAACCAAGCTTATAAAGACTATGAAAATGAGCTAGATCCGCTACGAGGAGAAATTGGTCGAATCCGAGGAAGACTTGGAGACGTAGCTGATCGGCAAATGGATGTAGCACGGGATGCAGGAGATGAAAGCTATTATAGCAGACTTAGCGATCTTTATTATCAGGACGCAAAAGATCAACTAGACGCAAGTGCTGCTGGTGCGAGGGAAACTCTGAACGAAGCATATGCCAATGCTGGCCTTGATCCGAGCAGTCCTGCGTTCACTGCAGCAATGAAAGATTTAGCAATGTCTAGGGCAGGAGCAGAACGACAAGCCCAAAGACAGTCAATTCTCGACTCCTACGGATTAGGTTCCCAAATGCTTACTAACCGCACTACTGCTCTCTCCGGTGCAGGGAATGCGTTGGGGAACGAGATGGCTGGAGTACAAACGGAGATGGGTGCTTTAGACTCTTTATATGGTGTAAAGTTGCAGGGATTGAATCAACGACAAGACATGATTGGACAGATCTACAACACTAAAGCCAATAACGCCAACGTAGGGATGCAGGGTCTAAACACTGTATTGAACACGAACCTGAAAGGGATTGATGCCAACCAGAACCAGTTCAATACAAAAATCAGTCTGACTAACGATTTATTCAAGAACAAAGCAGGAATGTACGGAACAGCCTATGATACTATAGGTGGAATGCGTGGTGTCTATGACAAAGAAAGTGGGGATCGATTCAATACGTTGACTGAGTTTGACCAAGGCACGAAGAGTGATGCATTTATTCTTGAATCACTACAACAACAAGCTTCTCAAAATCCAAATTATGAAGTACCCCAATGGATTATTGACATTTACGGAGGGAATAAATAATGGCTAATCGATTCAGTGTAGGGGATACGTTAGGCGCACAGTTGTATAGCCAAGTAATCTCCAACCAAACACAACGATACCTGCAGGAAAAAGCACTAGAAGAAGAACGCCAACGAAGAGAAGCCGAAAGGCGTAGGCAGGAAGAGCAACGCAAGAAAGCTTCTCAGCACGGTGCTTTTGGACAGACTCTACAAACCATCGGACAAGTCGGTGGGGCCATTATCGGCGGTGTTACGACAGGTACACCACAAGGTGCAATTGCAGGTTCACAACTAGGTTCTGCTGGGGCATCAACCATCATGAACCTTTTTCCGAATGTTGGGGGAACAGAACCATCAGGAGACAATCCGTATTACGATAAACCGTCTGACATGGCGAAATTCAGCAGTACGCTGAATACAGGTCTGCAAGCGTATGGGATGTATAGCGACTATGCAGGAACAAAAGCTAGAGAAGATGTAAGCAATCGACTTACTTCTGAAATGCGAAGTGGGCAGACTTGGCAAGAGTCAGAGAACGGGCCAATGCTTACCTATTTTAGTGCCACCCCCGAACAAATCGCCACTAGAATTGAAAGCTTTGAAGAGTACAAAAATGCTTCTGGGCTGTTTGGAGAAGATCTCCTGAAAGGCTCTTCGCTTTCGATAGCAAACAACATCAATAGCAATATTTTAAACCAGCTTTCACCTCAGTTGGATTTTTGGAGTTCTTTGCCTGACAGCCCAGAGAAACAGCAGGTACTAACAAATCTCCAGAACAAGTATGGGCAGAACCTGACCAACCTGCTACCAGAGGGCAGTCTTGCTGCTATGGATGCTGGAGTTCAGCAGAATATTACTAAAGCAAACCGGGCTACTGCAGAGGTCCAGACCAATAATTTTGATGAGCTAGCCCAACTCGCCCTAGAGAGTGCAAAGCTTGGAAACTATGATGCCTCGGTATTTCTTTCAGAAGCAGCACAAGCCAACCCCGAACGGGCTAGACAGTACAAAGCCCTTGCAGATAGTTATGTTCGGGAAGCTACGCTCAAGAAGCAAAACGCCCAAACCAAGGCTACGCTTGAACTCCAAAAAGACCGATATGAGTTATCATTAAAGGCTCTAGAGAATACGCCAAAAGATTCAGAGATGCACCCTTACCTCGTTAATATCACGTCAAAGTTGGCAAAGGATGCTATTGGCATTTCTGACGGACAAGAACTGTTCTCCCAACTTGGGAAAGATGTAAAAGCGACCGAAGATCCTACCACAAAAAGTATTCAGGACAATGCAGAGAGATTTGTCAATGCCCTGCTAAATCAGAATCCCTCCACAGGTCAGGGCCTGACTAAGGAAGAAGCGATTGCTGTGATTCTTAATACTCAGGCTCAAAAAGATGCACAGGGTAACTTTAGACGTGAAACCCTAAGTCCAATTGGAGAAGCTATGCTACGCCAATTGGTGAAAGAACCAGACATTGAAAACGAGATAAATTCAATCAACTTGACGAATGCATATGAATCCGCACAGAAGAAACAGCAAGAGAGACTAGGCTTATGGAACCGAACTTTAAACTTTTTTGGATTCGGAGAGGGTGAACCAGATGTATCTTCTGACGCTGATGGTAATAACAAAGTTTATGATTACTTTATGAATTTAGACGGGAGCAACTAATGGACGAAGCTTTACAGGGTGGGTTGCCAGATCGTAAATACGCAAAAGAGTTACTGAAGAGAATCCGTGAGCAGTACCGCAAAGGGGATTCGACGTACCGGGATTCAGATTTTCAACTCCGTACCCTCCTCAAGCCTTTTGGCTTGAACGAAGCCCAGACCAATTCAATTGTATCCAACACCCTTGGGACCTCCTACAACGTAGATACGTTAACTACCGGACGAGAAGGTGGTCTGCTCAATGCGTTAGGGGCCTATGTCCCGGTTGCTCCGGTAGACTACCTTTCACAGGTAGCCAAAGGTGTACCGGAACAACTTCAAAACTTTGGTCCACAGGTAGAAAAATCACTGGCTGGAATCGGCTTGTCTATGTCCGAAGCAGACCCAGATCCTGCCTACATGGCCCAGAGACAACCGGAGTTAGATCGGACCTCTGACAGTCGATTACTTCAGAACACGTTGAGTCTCTTACCGGGTACTCCGAATAATGCTGATGCCTTTCGAGAATCCGCTCGAAACATCGAGAACTATATCAGTACAAACTTTGATACTCTAAAGAACAAACTTCAGTCTTTCGGAGGTATGGTTCAGAGTTGGGCTGAAGAGAACATCCCAACCTTTGAACTCCCCGGCTACGACCCAGAGTCCGCACAATTAGCCCAAGAGAGACAGGAACGCAGAGACAACCTAGCCGATCCTCAGTTCAGACGACAGCAACTCCAGCAGATATACGACAGAGCCTCCAAAGAAATCGAAGCCAACCCCTTACCGTTTGCTTCGACCGCTTTTGAACGTGGTGCGGCAAGTCTAGGGGGTTCGGTACCTTCCTACGCCACAATGGCTCTTGCTCCGTTTGACCCTATAAAGTTGCCAACTATCCTATTATCTAATGCGGTAGCAGGACGAATGGTGGCAGGAGAAGCAGTCGAAGGAATCGCTCAAGACGATGTCTGGCTGGAAATGTCGCAGAACATGACTGACGCTCAGAAACAAGAAGCACTATCATACATCAACCC
>Ga0222715_10004071_pt1 | contig 12868 bp, 9 predicted proteins | sample C33_9DmetaG_FD_165056 | JGI IMG/M metagenome (GOLD analysis project Ga0222715, IMG submission 165056) | Estuarine water microbial communities from San Francisco Bay, California, United States - C33_9D | ecosystem: Environmental > Aquatic > Marine > Unclassified | place: USA: California...
CCAACCGAACAACCATCTGGACAACCATCTGGACAACCATCTGGACAACCAACTGGACAGCCATCTGGACAACCATCTGGACAACCAACCGGACAACCATCTGGACAACCAACCGGACAACCATCTGGACAACCATCTGGACAACCATCTGGACAACCAACTGGTCAGCCATCTCGACAACCATCTGGACAACCGACAAGTCAACCAACAAGTTTACATCCAACAAGTCAACCAAGTTCACAACCAACAAGTCAACCAAGTTCACAACCAACAAGTCAACCAACTGGACAACCAACTGGACAACCAACAAGTCAGCCAACCAGTCAGCCAACCAGTAAGCCAACCAGTCAGCCAACCGGACAACCATCTGGACAACCCTCTGGACAACCCTCTGGACAACCCTCTGGACAACCATCTGGACAACCCTCTGGACAACCATCTGGACAACCATCTGGACAACCCTCTGGACAACCATCGGGTCAACCAAGTGGACAGCCAACAAGTGAGCCAACAAGTCAACCAACCGGTCAACCAACCGGACAGCCATCAGGACAACCAACCGGACAGCCATCAGGACAACCTACCGGACAGCCATCAGGACAACCTACCGGACAGCCATCAGGACAACCTACCGGACAGCCATCTGGACAACCATCTGTAGAGCCATCTGGACAACCATCTGGACAACCATCAAGGCAACCAACAAGTCAACCAAGTGGACAGCCATCGGGTCAACCAAGTGGACAGCCATCGGGTCAACCAAGTGGACAGCCAACACGTCAACCGACGAGTCAACCTTCTGGACAACCGACGAGTCAACCTTCTGGACAACCAACGAGTAGTCCCAGTCAACCAACAAGTCAACCATCTGGACAACCAACAAGTCAACCATCTAGACAACCAACAAGTCAACCATCTGGACAACCAACCGGTGAACCATCTGGACAACCAACCGGTGAACCATCTGGACAACCAACCGGTGAACCATCTGGACAACCAACATGTGAACCATCTGGACAACCAACAAGTAAACCAACAAGTCAACCAACCAGTAAACCATCTAGTAAACCAAGTAGTCAACCATCTAGTAAACCAACCAGCCAACCGTCTGGACAACCAACTACAAATCCAACCACTCAACCAAGCAGTCAACCATCAAGTCAACCGTCAAGTCAACCGTCAAGTCAACCAACAGTTATTCCATCAAGTCAACCAACAGTTATTCCATCAAGTCAACCAACAGTTATTCCATCAAGTCAACCAACAGTTATTCCATCAAGTCAACCAACAGTTATTCCATCAAGTCAACCAACAAGTAATCCAACTAATTATCCAAGTAAATTTATTACTTACGCACCAACAGATTATACATCTAAAATAGATTATAACACAGTATATATCATATTAGCATCTACATTTGGAACATTTATATTTATAATCATATTATCTATTATATATATATGTTATAAAGAACATATTAAATTAAAAAAACAGAGAAAAATACAAGAAATTAAAATTCAAAATAGAGAAAACTTAATTAATAAGATTAATATATTAAATCATAAAAGTTATCGAAAAATAGCAAGTGAAATAATGTTAAAAAAGAATCAAAAAAATGTACCCAAAAAACAAAACCAAATAGCACCAAAACCAAATGGTGTAATCACTATTTCAGATGAAGAATCACAAAAATTAGTAAATGATAAAAAATCAGTAAATGATACAAGAGAGGATGATACAACTGAGGATGATACAACAGAGGATGATACAACAGAGGATGATACAACAGAGGATGATACAACAGATAGGTCAAGTTTAATTAGTTTATCAAATTCTACATTTTCATTCGATTCATTAATATCAACGAGCTCATCAGAAAATACTTTTGAACGTTTACAAAATAACAATTCTTTTATTCATAATGAATCACCAAATGTAATAAATAAACAAGTATTACAACAAGAACAAAAAACGCAAATACCATTCAATAAGTAATCTATAAGTAAATAATATAAAGTTATAGAATCATATTAGATAATGAATATCGATTGGGAAAAAGTAGATAATAAAATTGGTTTATTTTCGTTAGAAGGTCAGGAACATAGAGCCAAAGTAGTAGATGTATATGATGGTGATACTATTAAATGTGTATTTCCTATTCATGATACATTATATAGATGGAATTGTCGTCTTACTGGTGTAGATACACCAGAATTACGAACCCGATGCAAAAGAGAAAAGGCGTATGGATATAAAGTGCGTGATAATTTACGTGAAAAAATATTAAATAAAATGGTATATGTTCGTTGTGGTGATTTTGATAAATATGGTCGTTTGTTAGTAGAAATATTATGCGATGATTGTTTAGTAAACGACTGGTTAGTCCATAATAATTATGCATTTGCTTATGATGGCGGAACTAAACAAAGCTGGGAAGATTATTTGAATAATGCATAAAAAAATTTATAAAAATATTTTTATAAATTTTTAAAATAATTTAAACTAAAATTTCTAGGTCTGCTAACTTCCAGTATTCACAACCACCCGAAGGAAGAGGTCGTTTAATAATAAAGGGAATGGCTTTTTCTTCAAATTCTTTCGTAGCAATAATGTAACTATCAATAATGGTTTCATCAATATTAATCAATGGAATAGCACCAGATGCAATTTGTTTTGACCGTTCTCCTAAAATACGAGCTTTTTCATATTTGGTAATGAAAGGTAATGTTTTATGTAATGGGTCAGTAATATTTCCATGTTTATCTTTAATAATAGTAGTCATCGCATTGATTTCATCAATATTATGTTGGTGTAATTCAGGATGATGGTCTTGAATAATTTGCTGTTGGTTATTTTCATCAAATTTTTGTAAATAGTCATCATCGTCCATTTCATCATCGTCCATTTCATCATCGTCGTCACTAAATTGTTCAAAAGGTGTATTAGTAAAGGGTAAATCTTCATCAGCAACATCATCATAATTTCTTTCTTCATCCTCCTCATCCTCCTCATCCTCCTGATCATTTATTACTACATCATCATTTATCTTATCATTTTCATCATCTTCTTCTAAAGGTGGTGGTGGCGGAGGTGTATCTTCATCGTCACTATATATAGATTCATTATCAGAATCGTTATCACTTTTATCATTAGAAGCAATACTATTTAAATCGTCCATGTCTTGGTTATCCGTTAATTTCATATTATATTTACTATTATAATATGATATCATATAATTTCTAAATCAATTTTTCAAATCTATTTTTTATTTGGTTTCATTTGTTTTCCAATTAGTATCACAAACAGTACAAATGTAAATATATTTCATTTTCGCATTATCATATCGTAAATAAATTACATCACTATTCATTTCGCTGGTATTTGTTTTACATTGTTCATTTGGACAAGGAATATTATAAATATGGGGTAATGTTGGGTCAAATTTCGTATACTTATTGATAATATAATGATAGTTATTATCGTTATTTTTAAAATTGGTATTTAAAACACACATACTATCAGATGCTAATAGTTGATCTACGTTTTTACAATTACGACAATAATACCTTAACTTGTTTTTATCATTATCATCTAAACCAATATAATACATGTTATCACAGTTATCGCAGAATTTCATTATTATATAATAATAGAATATTTATTTATATTATTTAACAGTATTTTTATAATATTCAATTTTTTAAAAATGAAGAGCGAATGTGTATTTATATATGACGATGTTTATAAATATGCATGTTAAAAAATTGAAATAGAAATGATATAAATATATACACGTATAATAACTAACCAGGTTTCATTAAATGAATGGAATTATACCAAACACGAGTGCATACATTGATTTAAATGACTTTTTACGGCAGCATATTGTTAGTAAAGATGATAAAAATACAGAAAAAACGAATACTCGAATAGGAAAACAAAAAGATAAACAAATAGAAATATATGGCGGTTCATACCACATTAGCGATACCGAATATCCAATATTTTTGCAATTATATAACAATCATGTATTGTCCAAAGATAAAAAGGAATATTTAACAGAGAAGCAGTTAACTGATAATGGTCCAATCGTAATGGACATAGATTTTCGTCATGATATTAGTGTAGATGAACGTCAATATTCAATAGAACATATAGAAGACTTTGTTGATAAGTTAACTGAATACCTAAACAAAATGTACATTTTTGATAAAAATAGCGAGTTTCATATAGTTATTTTTGAAAAACCATCGGTAAACAGAATAATAGATAAAAATATTACCAAAGATGGCGTGCATATCATGATTTGGATAAAAAAGAAAAATTTATTCATTCAACAATATTTACGTGAAAAAATGTTACGAGACTTACCTGATATGTGGGGTGACCTACAAATAACAAATTCATGGGATGACGTTTTAGACGACAGGGTTTCAAGGGGTGAAGCAAATTGGCAGCTGATAGGTTCACGTAAGCCTGACCATGAACGTTACAAAGTGTCCCATGTATATAAAATTAAGTATGATGAAAGTGATGGTGAATTGTTTCGTGAGAACGTAAAATTAACAAAACATTTTATCAAAGATAATCTTGAAAATTTATCCGTTCGGTACAAAAAACATCCATCCTTTCTCCCAAAAGATACATTTTTGCAAGAGTTTGAAGAATATGAAGAACTGAATACGTCGCAAAAAGTAGTTAGAGTTCCCAGTAGTAATATTAAATCGTTACGAAATACAAACGACCGACAATTGTTAAGCCAGATTCAATCACAAGATGAATTAGATTATTTGGTAGAATGTTTTCTAGATAAGAATAAGAATTCAGTTCTGGACTATCATTACAACACTATTTATGAGTATACTATGATTTTACCGGATACCTATTATGGTAACGGGTCCTATGATAAATGGATTCGTGTAGGTTGGGTATTGTTTAATATCTCGGTAGTAGATGCGAAAGAAATCGACAAGCTGTTAATTGTTTGGTTAAAGTTTAGTTCGCAGTCATCTAGTTTCAATTATAGTGATATACCCGAGATATGTGATAAATGGCACAGTTTTGATATTAAGCAGCATAACAATTTAACGAAGTTATCTTTGTATCATTGGGCAAAAATAGAAAACCCTGACTACTATAACAGTGTTCGTATGAACAATATTGACTATTATGTAGAAGAGACAATTCGTATGACTGCCCCAGCTGCAGGTAAAGGTAATACCAAATCTGGTTGTGGTGATTTTGATCTGGCGCGTGTACTCTATCAAATGTACAAAGACGAATATGTTTGCACGTCTATTAAATCGGGGATTTGGTACCAGTACAAAAATAATAGATGGTCTGAAATCGACCAAGGCGTAACACTAAGGAAGCATATTTCCACTTCATTGCGTGAATTGTACGCAGCTAAAGGTCAAACATCTATACCAGTTATAACGCGAGATGACGAGGAAGTGGAAGTTAATGTTGATACTGATGCTGAAAAAGATTACAAAGATCGCACTAAAAGAACATTGCAAATAGCGATATTGTTAACCCAAACGAAAAATAAGAATAATATAATGATAGAAGCCAAAGAGTTGTTCTATGACGGTGAATTCATGGCAAAACTAGATATAAATCCCTATTTACTTTGCTTTAATAATGGTGTTTATGACTTTAAAGAAAAGATGTTTAGAAAAGGTAAACCTGAAGATAATATTTCTATGTGTACAAACATTGATTATATTGATATCAATCACGAGACGTTGTATAATCGTAGGTCCATCAAGACCATGATGGATGAGATTCACGAGTTTATGAACCAATTATTCCCGGTGGCTGAACTATGCAAATATATGTGGCAACATCTCGCATCAACATTAATGGGCACTTCCACAAACCAAACATTTAATATGTATATTGGTGTTGGTCAAAATGGTAAGTCAGTTTTAGTTAATTTGATGGAAAATGTGTTAGGTAATTACAAGGTCGATGTTCCGTTGAGTTTAGTTACAGATAAACGTGGTAAGATTGGTGGTGTTACTCCTGAAATTATAGGATTGAAAGGTAAGCGTTATGCAGTATTACAAGAGCCTTCTAAGGATGATATTTTGAATGAAGGCGTGATGAAACAGTTGACCTCAGGAAAGGACCAAATTCAAGGTAGAGCTCCATATATGCTCGCAACTGTATCTTTTATTCCACAATTTAAGTTAGTTGTAACTTGTAATAATCTCATGAAGGTAAACTCAACTGACCATGGTACTTGGCGTCGTATCCGTGCAGTCCCCTTCTTATCATTATTTACAGATAAACCAAAACCAGGAGATTTCGAGAAACCATATCAATTTAAGTTAAATAAAACCATCGATGAGAAGTTCAATGAATGGAAAGAAGTGTTCGCATCCATGTTAATTGAAGAATGTATAAAGACTGATGGTATAGTTGAAGACTGTGACCTTGTCTTAGAAAAATCCCGTGATTATCAAAAATCACAAGACTATATCTCTGAGTTCATTGAAGATAGAATCATTAAGGAGGAGGCTGGTAAAGTTTCTAAGATGGATATCAATAACGAATTCAATACTTGGTACATGTCGAATTACGGCGGTAAGGGTCCCAGCACAAAGGACTTACATGAATATATGAATACAAAATACGGTAAAGCAGTTAGAGGTCGCTGGATGAACATTAATATTCGCAAAGTGTATTCCGAGCATACTGAAGAACATAACATCAATGAATATAATGATGATATTGATGTAAATGCACTTTAAAAAAAATATATTTCAAAAATAATAAAATATATTTTTACTTATTTATTTTGGTAAGAAATACCCATAAAAATAGAATATAAATAATTATATAATTCATAAAAATAATTTTGAATTGAATAAATAACAAATGGATAAGCATATATACTTGCTAAAATTGCGATTTTTACATATTTATCTAATGATTGGTTTTTATAGAGAAGAAATGTAATAAAAATAGCACAAAATAAATATAAATAATACAAATAATAATTAATACTGTTTATCGTTTCTAACTGTGTATTTACATAAGAAATACGAGTTTCATAACTGTTACTGGTATTTTTTTTATTGTTTTGTAAACTATGAATTTGCTCTTTTAATACTTCATTTGTTCGTTTTAAATTATCATATTCAATTGTTGTAATCGTCATTTATATATTTTGGAGATTATAATTTACAACAATCACTTTTAAATATATTTGTAAATGCTTCTTCTTTTTGTTCATTATTTTTATCTATAGGCATGCATAATCCTTTATCTGCATTCCATGCATTTGTAACTTTATCACAACAATCAGCGGTTTGACATAATTTTGCTAAAGCAGCAGATTGGGCTTCGGCTGCAGCAGCAGCAGCTACTTTATCGGCAGCGGTTACAGGGTCAGTTGGTGGTGAAAATACTAATTTATCGTAATAAATAGGGTCACGTTTAATAATATCCAAATATAAATTTACCATATAAATCAATCCACCCGATAATGTTAAAACAATTAAAAAACTAAAAAGAAAAGATGGAAGGAATATAATAGATTTTTTTAAATAATGCAATACCAATGCTATAGTCATCGTTAAAACAAAGACAACTAATATATAATTATAGGCCATGGTACGTTTTTTACGTGTATCACTTAATATAGCTTCTCTTTTGATATGGTCTACATCTTCTTCCATTCTATTTTTTTCATTTGTTATGCGTGTTTGCTCTTTATCTAAATAACTCGACACTTTCTTTTGGTTTTCAACAACTTGTTTGCCTAATATAGTTTCCGATGATAAAGAACCTATCAATATTGATAAATTATTTTGGATGGAGATTAATTCAGTTTGCATTTCTGCGTCTTTTTCTGCTAATGATGCAGTATGTTGTACAACTGCAGCATCAAGATTGGTCTTTGCAGTATCTCGTTGGGAACTTAGTGTAATTAATTCTGTTTTTGAATCATCAAGTTGTGAAGTAAGACCTTTAATTGATTTCTCCTTATCCTTTATAGCTTTTTCATAACTTAATTTGGCTGCCTTAAATTGTTCTTGAACATTTTTGGTTGCTTGTTGTGCGACTAATGATGCATTCTCTGCTGCTTTTTGGGCATTTTCTGCTGCTTTTTTAGTTTCTTCACTTTGTTCAATATTTAATTGTTTGGTTTTTAATGCTGAATCATGTTGGGCTTTTAATGCAGTTTCTTTTTTTGAATAAGCATCTTCTAATTTATCATAGGCAATTTTTGCAGACTTTAAATAATTCATATTATTTTCTTCATTGTACAACTTATGAGCGGCTTGAATTTTATTTTTAATATTTTTAATTTCTTCTGGTAAATTAGTATAATTATCATTTCTGATAGCGGATTGTAATGCAGATATACGAGGTTCTATTGTAGAAATACCATCAGTGATTGTTGTTAAACCTGTTTTTATTTTTGCTTTCACCGATTCTGGTATTTGTTGATCAATTGAATAATTAGACATTTATATAATATAAAAACATATTATAAAAATCATTTTTTTAAAAATGTAAATAGGATTAAAGTAGCAGCTGTAATCATTCCTAAAGAAGTTAATAACTGTTGATGGCGATTTATTTTAATATTATCTTTTTTCATTACATCTATTATACCTGTATTTTTTTCTATTATTCTTTGATTATCGTTATATTGTTTATCTAGGTCTACCAATTTTTTTCTATTATTTTCAGCAGTTTCATCAATATTAAGTTGTACACGAGTTTTTTCTTCTACTAAATTTTTGAGTTGTGTAATATCTTCATTTATATTGGAATAATTTTCCATAATTATTTCATCACGGGAGTAAGCAATATAATTAGACATTGTATATAATTATGTTATATTTATAATTCAGTAAAAATAAAATATAAAATAGTGGTAGATAAACCCGCTAATAATAAGTTGGAATACATAACATAATTTTCTTCCTCTTTGTTTTCTTGTCTAATAGAACCATTTGTAAAGCTAATTTCGTCTTTATTATTTTGGATAAAAGTAGCATTATTATGTATTTCATCTAACATTTTATTATTATTATTATTTGTAGCCACAAATTTTTGAATGAAATCATTACTTTTGTTTGCATTAACACTAGTAACAACTCCTAAATTATCTTTTAAATCTTTATATTTTTCTTGTTTTTCAGGTGGTAAAGAATCAAACATTTCTTGTAATGATTTGGGATTTTTTTCATCAATATTTTTATTTATATCATCAATAAATTCATTGAGTAACGATTGTGAAACATCTGTTTGTTGTGATATTTGTTCAAGTTCTTCATTACTAAAATTAATTATTCTAGACACTTGTGTTATTATTTTATTGGCGGCAATCCAATCATCAAAACTAACTTGTAATTCTTGAGCAGTTTGTTCTTGTATGGTATCTTTTATAGTTTGAATATAATCTTTATATTCTTGATTAAAACGGGTTACATCATCTAATTCTTGTTCAGATAAATATTGTTTATGTTCTTCGGGTATGCTTTCAACAAATGATTCGCTCATATTCGTAGTAAACAAATATTCTATAGTTGAACGATAAACACCATATAATAATTGTTGAATAGGTTGAATGATAAATGGATAAAGCAATAATAAACCAATAATTACTTTGTTAATAGGCAAAACGGTTTTAGTATTCATTAAAAAAACATAAATGAAATAGCCTAATACTAAATAATACAAAATAATCAAAACTGTATTGAAAATAGTTAATGAAGATGTATTGTTTGTTTTATAATTTACTAAATTATGGTTAATAGAATTTCGCTCTTTGTGCGATTTATTTTCATTTTGCATTATTTTGTTTGAATATTTTAAATTGTTATAAAAATGATAATCAAAAGCTTTCATATATATATATTAAATGATATTTCTATTTTTTAAAATTAAAAATACTACTCCAAATATACCAATAGTCAAATTAATACTATCAACTACTGCTAAATTATAATATTCATTCGCATCTTGATAACGTTCTTTGTCTTCTGATGATTGAGTTTGATTATCATGCAGTGTTGTACTGAGACCTTGATATTCACACCATGCTCTTTGCATACAATGTTTGATATTTTCATCGCTTTTATTATAATTACTATCATTACAGTTAATACTTTCATTAAATCCTGCATCTAATTCGTTACATGAAGCATCGCTTAACATAATTTGTTTATAATCAGGTGATAAATATTGTATTTGATATTCATCAATGTTTGAAAAAGGTTCAACATCACTTACTGATTTATTTGCTTCTGCAAATTGTTTTTCTAATTCATCTAATGCTTTTAAACTCGCGTCGGTTTTTTTTAATCTATCGGTTTTATTTAAATTATATTTTACGTCTCCGGTTTGTCGTTCAATTTTATCTGTTTTAATTTGTAACCTTTTTTTGTTATTTGATAATTCTTTTTGTTTTTTGTCTTCTTTCATATTATATATTATAGTATCATAAGTTTTATTGTTATTTAAATCCATTCTGTATATATCTTTTTTTTTTACTAACTCTTTTTCATGCATATATTTTTTGTAAAATTCATCGTTTAAAAGGCTTTGATTTCTATTTTTAGTAACTGAAATTTTATTTTGAATATTATTTAATTCTACTTGAAGGTCTGAATCAATATTTGTCTTTTCATTTGATATATTGCTATGTATTTCTTCAATATTTTCATTTAATACCTTAATTTCATCCAGTAATTGTCTAGTTTTATCATTTATTTCATTTATTTTAGCTTCTTTATCCGTTTGTAATTTACCTAATGTAGGAACTCTCTCTAATTCATCTTGTAAAATACTTATTTCTTTTAATTTATTTTGAACACTTCGACGATAATTATTTATTTCAGGACTCCTGTTAAATTTTAATGATTTATTTTTGATTAGATTATTTGTGTTGATAGTCTCTTTCATTAAATCACGTAATAAATCATTCGCAATGTTATATAATTCGTTTATTTCTGTATGAGGTTTTTCATATATTTCAGTTTGTGAATATGGAAATATGGAAGACATTATTATATATTAGGTTTACATAAATATATAATAAAAATTATTTAATTTTATAAATCATTGTACATAAAGTGAGTATACCTAAAGACATATTCATTGTGTTAGTATAATTATAATGATAATTATCTTTATTGTCCTTAAATCGTTTACGAGTTCCTGGATTGATATACATTTCATTTTCTAATTCGTTATTATTGTTTCTATTTTCACATATTTCTTTTGTTATACATTTATCTTTATTAATATTGAAATACGGTTCTTCACAATATTTATCAGACTCAAATTCATTAAGTAATTGGTCACATTTTTCTTGATTTAAACGATAATCTTCATATTTTGGATCCATATATTTCATGTTGTATTTATTTAAATTAGTGAATTTTTCTATTTGATATTTGTCTTGTGTCTTTATATTATCGTCGATTAATTGTTGTTGACTTTGTATGATATTATCACCAGTAGTATATGCATGACCTAATATATTCGATTTATTCTTTTTATCTTGAACCAAATCTTTCACATTATCTGTAAATAATCTTTGTTGTTTTATAGTATCGTTTACATGTTTTAAATCCATATTGTTCTCACTTATTATTTCATCTAATTTTCTTAATTTTAATCTATTTTTTATTTGTTTAGTTTTCTCGTTTAAATTAATTTCTTCTTCTTGTAATTTTTGGAGTTCTTTTTCTCTGGCGACTGTTTCCTTTCCAATATTTTTAAGTTCAAGATCAAGCATATTTCGTTCTATTTCTGTAGACATGTTTTGGTCATTCACTCGATTGTATACTTCATCTAAATTATTCAAACTGTTATCTAATAGATTTAAAGTAGTACTATCCTTAACATTCTGGTGATATAATTTGATAGAATCATTTTTATCCTCAATAGTACTATCTAAATTATCCAAGTTATAATTTATTTTATATTGATTATACCATGTTTCGGTAGCCTTTTCAGCTTCTCTTCCTGCAGATTGTTTTAAATTATTTATTTCTTGTTTGCGGTCGGTTTCTGCAGTTGCTAAATATTTCTCACGGTCTAAACGTTTTTGTATTCTTGCTTTATTTGTAGTTTCAGCATCGGTTATTTGTCTTTGTAATTCATCTCTATCATCTTTTAGTCCATCTAATTCTAATTGAAATTGTTCTTTATTTTTTTCAATTATAACATTTATAAATTGAGCTTCGACAGCATTTACAAAACCATTTATACTATTAATACGTGTTTTAAAATCAGTTAAACTTGGTAAATTATCCATACCATAAGCATTATTCATATCCTGAATTAATTTTGGTACAGGCAATAGTTTTATTCTTTGGCTTATAATTTGAATATTTTGAGTAATAATACCTTCTGCCTCTTGAATAGATTTAATTCTACGTTGAATATCTTGGGTCTGTGTTTTTAAGATATTACTTGAAAATCTATTTGTATCATAATAACCAATAGGAAATGGAACTGTTAAAAACACATGTCGTTTTTTTTCATTGGTATTAGCTTTATTTATTATAGAAACTATATTAGAGGTTTTATTTTGATAAATATCGTATGTTTTTTGTTTATTATAAGAGGATTCATTTATTGTTTTTCCATCGCCATAAAGTCCATATTCAATTGGTACTAATTGAAGTTTCCAACCGCCCTTATCAAAATCGCTTTTTTTGAAAGCAAATACACAACTTCCGTCACCACCTCTACCAGAATTATATCCGATTCGGGGGTTCCCACTATTCTGATTTGGAGACTGTGATGACGCACCCCCGCCTCCGCCGCCACTACCCTTTCTACCGCTACCTGCATGACTACCACGACCTTGACTATAATGCCTACCTCCTAA
>Ga0222715_10004077_pt1 | contig 12860 bp, 10 predicted proteins | sample C33_9DmetaG_FD_165056 | JGI IMG/M metagenome (GOLD analysis project Ga0222715, IMG submission 165056) | Estuarine water microbial communities from San Francisco Bay, California, United States - C33_9D | ecosystem: Environmental > Aquatic > Marine > Unclassified | place: USA: California...
CGCGGTGACTTTGCGGCGCGCGCGCGCGACGATGGCGGGCACGCGACGCGCGCGCGAGGGCGATGCGCGGGATGGTGCGAACGGCGACGGCGACGCGGCGGCGGCGGCGGTGCGTGCGAGCGCCAAGGCGCCGTCGTCTGCGAGCGGTAAGGGTGGGAAATCGTCCAAGGACAAGGACAAGGAGCGGAAGAGCGCGTCCAAGGGTGGGAAGAGCGCGTCCGTGACCGCGGCGCCGGTGACGGAGGAGAATAGGTTGAAGCGCGAGACGGCGTTTCTGTGCCACATGCAGTTTAAGAATGATTTACCTGCGGTGCCGTTGGATTGGAAGATGTTGCAGACGCGCGTCGATCGTCGGACGTTTACCGACTACTCGCACTTGTCTTTGTACGATGGGTTGCGTAAGCGTGGGGACTTTAGCGATGATTTGGGGATTCCGCTTGATCCGGCGTTGATGCGGGCGTATAGGGTTCCGGCACAGCGCGCGACGTTGGATCCGGAAGACCACGATATATTGTTGGACGCGAGCGAGCGCGAGAGCAAGCGCGCGGGCGGAACGGCGACGGACACACGGGCGGCGTCTCGACCGGATGCCAGCGATGCGTTGTGGTTGATGAACACGCAGTATATTTCAGGCGGGACCATCAAGGCTAGAACTGGCTTGAGCGAGAAGGAGATGAAGCGACGTAAGGTTGAAGCGAGCCGCGCGGGCGAGGCGCCCGAACGCGAGCTCTCGCAAGTCGAACAAATCGAACGTTCGTTCGAAATGGCAAAGAAGCCATTAGTGCACCCGACGAAGAAGGGACTTACTGTCGTTGAAGTATTGCCCGTGCTGCCTGACTTTGAGCGCATGCCGCTCGATTACGTACGCATGTTGTTTGACGAAAAGCAAGAGCTCGACGTGCCGTCGCTCCAGGGCAAGCCGCGCGACGTCGTGGACAAGGTTTTGGATTTGGGCGTAGTGAAACCGTTTAGTATCGTAAATGACGACGATCAGACCGAAAGGTTTTTGTCGTTAATGTTGCCGCACGATGTTGACGCGGCGACAAAGGAGGATTACCTCCCGTTGGATGGCGACGAGAAGCCGTACGACTACGTGCGCGAGTACGTGTACAAAATTCAGCAAGACGACCCAGCCATGGGTGGCGGGAACATGTGCTTCTTCTTCAAGAAGGATCGCGTGACATACGTCGACTTGCACACGAAACTGACGCTGAGTAAAAAGACGAAACACTCCAAGGGCAAGAACTCCATGGAGCACGTCCCGGTGTCCGTCAGCCTCAAGCGACGACGCTTAAACGACGAAGAACAAGCCGCGTTCGACGCTAAAAAGGCGAGCGTCATGGCCTAGCCAACACACAGCGATATGACAAAAAATGTAGTAATTAATTGACGAAAAAATAGACATATACATATCCACACTCGAGTCTACTCCAACATCGCGCGTTCAATCTCCTCCTTGAGCGACCCATCCTTGTACGCCTCCATCGTGATGTCGCACCCACCAAAAAACTCCCCACCAATATACAACTGAGGATACGTCGGCCAAGAACTGTATATCTTCACCCCTTGACGCAAATCCTCGTTGGCTAAGATGTCCACATCCGCGAACGGCACTTGCATCGAGTTCAAAATCTGCACGCACGTGTTCGAAAACCCGCACCTCGGCGCATCCTTCGTCCCCTTCATGAACAGCACCACCTTGTTCGACGCGATGAACGCATCGATCGAGGACTTGAGCTCGGGCCCGAGCTCAGCGCGCGTCGCGCTCGCGCACCGCACCGCACCGCGACGCGTCCTCGCGCTGCGCACCGACGTCCCGCGCACCGACGCGCGGCTCGACAGCGACAGCGACGGCGACGCGCGCATCGACTGGGCCATGAAAACTGTGTAGACGACGCGGCGACGGCGCGATCGATGGATGTATATATGCGTGCGCGCGTATATATATATACACACACACACACGTCAAGTCTCGGTGCTCGCACGCGCGCGCGCGGGGTCGACGGACAATGGCGCGCGCGCCGAGGCGGATGGATGGATGCGCGCGCGCCCACCCAACACGATATATCGTATGCGCAAACAGTACACAGCGCACCCATGGCCACACGCCCCACGCCGAGGCACCCAATCCATCGGCGCGCGCGAGCGCGTCAGTCGACGCCGCGCCCCGAGCTGCGCGCGCGCGTGACGACGACGACGACGCGCGCGATGATGCCGTCGGTGGCGACGACGCCGTCGCACGCGCGCGCGGCGGCGAGCAAAGCGACGCCCGGCGCGGTGCGGCGATCGATGACGACGCCATCGACGTCGTCGGCGACATCATCTTCGGCGTCGTCGTCGATGCGTCGGGGATCGTTGACGATCGCGCGCGTGGCGATGGGGCCCGAACGCGCGAACGCGACGGGTGGTGGTGGTGCGGGCGCTGGTGTGGTGGCGAATCGCGCGGTGGTTGATGCGGATGTGGTGGCGTCGGAGGAGGACCAGAGGGACGGGGGGAGGATTCTATCCGCGAGGCGTCGGAGCGCGGCTGGCGAAGACGCGAGCGTGGTTCGCGTGGTGAATGCGAGTGAGGATTGGCAATTTGAGATTGCGGCGACATTGCGTGCGACGGCGTTTTATGATGATTTGAGCGCGCGACAGGCGTTGCCGTTTCCACCGAGGTTTACGGCGACGTTTCATCGCGAGTTTGCGCAGCGCGAACGCAAGGCGTTGCGAGAACGGACGACGAGGCCGGTGGGGTACGCGCGTGAGTCCCGATGCTTAATGACAGATATTGGGGCGTTAGGATTAGTTGGTTGTTTAGATGTGAGCGTGCGTCAAGGCCCGTGCGCGAGTCAGGTGAATGGGATTTGCGTCGCCGAAGGCGCGACGTACGCGTACGTGGACAACGTCGCCGTGGACGCGTCTGCTCGTAGACGCGGTGCGGCGAAGATGATGCTCGAGAGCGCGAGTGATTTCGCCATTGAACGTGGGATGACAGAGATGTGGACTCACGTGCACTGCGATAACGTCGCGGCGAGACGATTGTATCATCGATTTGGCTTTCGCGCGCCGAGCGGGACGTTTCCCCTCGAAGGGTCGTCAAAGCACTTCGCCGGCACACGACTAAGTGGCTTGGTACTCATGCGCGCCCCACTCCCGCTCGTCTACGTGGTTGATCGCGTGGATAGAGAATGTGGTTGTGGCGCGTGCTTTGATCAGGTCGAAAAATGTATTTGTTTACAATGAGTTCGCTTCGGCGTTTCAACTACGCACGCTTTTGTAAATTTCGCGCATTATTAGACGCAGCAGCAAGATCAGCAGCATATAAATATCACGTATAGTAAACGTACGTATCATTCACGCACACGTCGCCGTTGTTTTACAAAGTTTCTCCTCTCGCGCTATTACAAAGTCTAAAATCACTGCAACGCTCCGCCGCCAAAGCTCGGCATGGAGGCGAAATTATCCTTTCTCGCAGCACCCTTGCCGGCGTCATTCACAGGTAAGCTAAGCGGATCTCCTGCGTTGATGGGTGGCTCGAGTGCCTTTTCTACTTTGGTTCTCGTCTTCTGCATCAACGTATCGACAGTGGAGCAAATCGTCACCGGAGCCGCCGCCGTTTGCTCCTTCAAATTCGCGGCGACGTTCAACGCGCTCGTGTACTCTGACGCACTCTTGCGCATATTCTCAATCTCCAACGACAAGTCCCCGTGTAATAGATGTTCTAATGCCTCATGCAGCGTACTATGATCATGTTCAGCCTTAGACGCGGTCTCTTCAGCCACGGCGTCGCCCATGCGCGTGAGCGCCGTCTTGGTCACGTCTCGCGTGCCGAGCACGAACGCGTCCGCGTCGAACAGCGCCTTCATGCACTTTGGCACCGCGTGCACCCCAATATCAATCGCCTCAGCAATCAACGCTTTCATCGCATCTAACGCTGGTGGGCATATGTATATCCGCACCGTCGGTCCAACCAATTGCGTCTCGTACAACGCGTACAACGTATACGCCCCCGTCACGCGCGTCGCCAACGTCGCCCCCGTCCTCGCAAACCTCAACGCCGCATCATACGCACTCTGCACGAACGCATTATACGTCTGTTGCTGCAGCTTGCCCAGATGCACGTTCGAAAACGCGCGCGTGCGCCACGTATTTTTAAAGTTTTGAAACGACAACGCATCCACGTACTCGGCGCTCGCAAACTCGTGCACGTCGACGCTCGAGGCGTGAAGCTCGACGAGCTCGATGATGTCAATTTCAACCCCGCGAAGCTCGCGTTCGTCTCGAGCGGACATCATGGTGCCGACGGCGACGTGCGAAGGCGGATTATGCGAATGCGCGCGCGCAATTGTGGCGCTGAAATCCACACATCGACGCGCGGGACGACCGCGCCCGTCGCATGTCCGACGCGAACGAGCGAGATGCGTTCACGGACGACGACGCCGTCGCGCGCGTGGTGCGTTCGAGCGCGTTCGCCGCGCTGGAGGCGGGCGCAAAGTCGTGTGGTGCGAGCACGGCGATTGGAGTCTTGCGCGCACCGGCGGTAGATGCGAGCGATATCGACGCCGTGCGCGCGCTCGCGCACGAAGCGCTGCACGTGGGGAATTGGTGCGATGCGCGCGTGGAGTGGCGAGGGGTGTACGCGGCGGCGACGCTGATGTGGGTGTGTAAGGGCGGCGCGAAGACGCGCGCCGAGGCGACGCGCGCGTTGGACGTCGCGCTGATGCTCGGCGGGCCAATGTTTGAGGATGAGTTGCATCGCGTGATCGCACGCGTGCGTGAATATGATGGCGCATCAGTGGTGGGTGCACCGGTGGCGAAGCGCGCGAAGCGTTCGGGAGTGATGTGGGACGCGTCGCCGCGGGAGACGGCGGCGGACGATACGGTTGCTCGACGAAGAGATGTGTCGTTAGAGGCGTTTTATCGCGATTACATGGCCAAGAGTGCGACGTCGACGAGCGGAGAACGTTGCGTAGATGATTACGGGACGCCAGTGGTGTTGCAAGGTGCGGCGTCACATTGGCCAGCGATCGAAAAGTGGCGTGACGGAGGATACGTCGTCGAGAACATCGGCGACCGAACGGTACCCATAGAAGTAGGCGAGACGTACGTCCACGACGCTTGGTCGCAGAAGCTCATGACCGTGCGTGAGTTCATCGATGAGTACGTCGATGACGCTGGCGAGCACTCGCGCGATGACTCGACGAAGAATGTCGCGTATTTGGCGCAACACGAGTTGTTCGAGCAGTGCCCAGATTTAAAGCGCGACATCGAAGAGCCAATGTATTGCGTCTTGGGCACCGGAGGCGTGTGCGCCGTGAACGCATGGTTTGGCCCAGCGAACACGGTGTCTCCCGCACACACGGACCCCCATCATAATCTACTGTGTCAAGTTGTCGGCGCCAAGCGCGTGCGTCTCTTCGCGCCGAGCGAAACGTCTCGCATGTACCCGCACGACGAACGCAAAATGGCCAACACCTCCCGCGTGGACGTCATGCATCCAAATCTCGAGGAATTTCCAGACTTTGCCTCAGCATCGTTCGTCGACGCCACGCTATTCCCAGGAGACGCGTTGTATATCCCACCGGGATGGTGGCACCACGTGCGCGCGCTCGACGTGTCGTTCTCCGTGTCGTATTGGTGGGACTGAAGAGTCGACGCTCGCACGACTCGCCTTCATTGCATAGCCGTAGCGGCACGCGCGCGTTAGCATTCACACAGCGCCGCACCTTGTAGCGTAGCATTAACTAGAACGTAGCCCCAAACACGCGAACCGCGCGCGAGACGTTTCAAATTTCAGTTGGAGACACGTCATCACGGCACCACGCGCATGATCTCGTCATAACGCGCCGCGTCGACGCGTCACGCGCACAGGACGCGTCACACAATCATGAAGCGACCATTCTCGTTCGCACTATTGCTCGCCATCATCGCCGCGCTCGCGCTGAGCGTCAGCGCGCGGTCCATCGCGCCCGCGCGCGAAGGGTCGCGCGGACTCGGACTCGGACTCGACATCGCCACCTCTGCGAGCGCGTCTGCGGACACCACGCCCGCACCCAAGCGCTTTAACGAGTATAAGATTATGCCCGGCCACACGAAGCGTTCAGTGGTGCGTTCGCCTTTGGCGCACACGTACGTGGAGGCGAAGGCGTTGCCGAAGACGTTTGTGTGGAACAACGTCGGCGGGCACAACTTTTTGTCCAAGTCGTTAAATCAGCACATTCCGCAGTACTGCGGGTCGTGCTGGGCGCACGGAGCGATGAGCGCGTTGGCGGACCGAATTCAAATCGCCAGCGGGAAGCATCGCGGGCAAGACGTGAACTTGGCTATTCAGCACATTTTGAATTGCGGTACCGAAATCGCGGGGTCGTGCCACGGCGGATCCCACACCGGGGCGTATCAGTTCGTGCACGACACAGGGTTCGTCCCGTTTGACACGTGCTTGCCGTATGAGGCGTGCAGTGCGGAATCCACCGAGGGCAACTGCGCAAAGGGTGGGGATTACACGTGCACGGCGATGAATACGTGCCGTACGTGCAGCACTTTTGCAGAATACGGCGGATTCTGCAGCGCGTTGAGTACGTTTCCGAACGCCACCGTGGCAGAATACGGCATGATTTCTGGTGAAGACGCCATCATGGCTGAAATTTACGCTCGTGGCCCCGTGTCCGCTGGTATTGATGCTGACGGCTTGCGTGCGTACGTCGGCGGCATTTACACCGACACGCCCGACTTTGAAATCAACCACATCGTCTCCATTGTCGGCTGGGGCACGGCGGACGACGGGACGAAGTATTGGGTCGTGCGTAACTCTTGGGGCCAATATTGGGGCGAGATGGGATTCTTCCGCATCGTTCGTGGTGTGAACTCGCTCGGTATCGAAGACGAAGTCGCTTGGGCGACGCCAGGCACCTGGACGCACATCAACTACGCGTGCTACGAAGACGGTAGCAACTGTATCAACAAGAAGGAATACATCGATCCTTCGACGCACGGCAAACCCTACGGTCAAATTCACTTGGAGAATTAAGCGCTTGCCAACATGTACTACTCGAACGACGCACATTTGACGCACGTTGTAAAAATCCACATTATTCATTCACTTTGTCCAACGCTAGCATTTTACGCGCCTCATTTCATCGCGTGCGGTGCGTGCAATATGCGCGCGGTGCTGCGCACTTGCGACAAGAACAGTTCTCGGCAGTACGCGAGGGAGAAATCATCGAACACGACGGGGCGTCGACTCGTGTTCGTGTGCGCGTGTTTCATCGTCATGGAGGTGCTCCTACTCCCGTCGCGTACGAATGTGTGGGTGCAAACGGTTGGGTGTCATGGATTTGCAAAACCAATTCGTGGATACGATGGCACTAGTATGATGTCACTTTCGCGCAAGTCAAGTCGATCGTTCACGTCGGAGAGTGGTTTTTGTGTGTGCGCGTTTACGTCGGCGCTTCCCGTCGTCGTAGCAAATCGGCACTGCGGCAAATTCCCAATCGACTGCGACGTTGAATGCGACAAAGACGCCTCGAAAGCGCGAGATGATTTGAGTAGTGGAGTAAACTATTCTAGTCATAGACCGAGGCGTTGGTTGTTCCGTCGTCGCCGCACCGAGTGCTTCACCAAAGGTAAGCGTCGATTCGGCGGACACCGGCGTGAAATAGTCGATGTCTTTCACCACGCAATGCTCGCGACTGGAAAGACTTTACGAGCAATCAGCGCACCGAACTCGCGAAAAACAATCAAGCATGATTTCGTGTATCAAGGCAAACGCATGCATGTCGCTGATGTCGCGCGACTCCGCGTTGCTATTCAAGAGTTTCTGCGCAAGGCGCCGGAATACCCGACGCACACGTTTCGCGGTCGGGGTATCGTCATCGTCGGTGGATCTGGTTTGAACTACGCCACGACGTATTGGATTGCACTGTTATCTATTCGTCGCGCAGGCTGTGCGCTTCCTGTCGATATCTGGTTTCCAAAAGGGGAATTTCCAACCTGTCGTCAGGTGCGCGAATTGCGGCGTCTCGGCGCAACGCCTCGATCATTTTCACCGTTTGCAGCGCGCGGTTGGCATTCAAGATTTGCATATAAACTTATCGCCATGATTTTCAGCGATTTCGAGTCGGTGCTGTACATGGATGCCGATAACATTGCGCTCAGGGATCCATCGGTGGTGTTCGACAGCGCTTTGTGGCGAGAGCACGGCGCCGTGCTGTTTAAAGATTTTTGGCGCTCAAGCGCCGCGCCAGATCTTTTCGACATCTTTCCAGACTTGGCGCATCACAACAGCACGCATGAAACTGGACAGGTATTCATCGACAAGCCTCGAGTTTGGCCGGCGCTGATGCTCGCGCACTTTATGAACGTCAACGCGCACGCGTTTGTGCCGCTCACCGTAAACTACATGGGCTGGGGCGACAAAGAACTATTACCGCGCGCTTTACAAGCCACGCACGGGTGCTCGTATGGACTCGTGCGACCACTTCCAGAACACGTCGGCGTGTACACGACGCAACACCGCGTCTTTGGAAACAGCATGCTTCAACGCTTCGAAGACGACGAGCCGATGTTTCTCCACGCCAACGTCGGCAAAATCAACGTCTTCGATCGCACCACCGCCCCTTGGCGCACGCACGTGCGGCGATGGCAATACGGCACGCGATTAAAGAAATCACTCCCGCGCGCGTTAAACGCCGCATCAAACACCACAGACTTTGAACGATGGGTGTTTGACGACGCCCTCGCCCTCGCCCTCGCCGCCGACGACGACGCCGACGCGAGCCCTTCGCCCGCGCCGTGGTACGCCTCCTCGCTCGACATCCGCATCCCCCGCCCCGTGCTCGATGGCATGTACGTCACCGACCATCCAGGTCTCATCATCCACGACGACGACGAGTAGACGATTGAACGACGCGCGCGCGATAACCCTTTGGAACGTCAACCGACACACGCGCGCCCACGCACACACGACACAGACGCACGACACCCCGCGACCGCGACCGCGACCGCGACCGCGCGACGCGCGCGACGCGCACCCACAGACCCGTCCGCGCATCCCATCCCTCGCGCGCGCGCATCGCACCCACGTCGACGCACGCCTCCAACCCGCGCGCGCCCGCGTGCGCCCACGGAACGACGACGTCGACGTCGACGTCGACCCCGAACCCCGTGGGTTCCGCGAGCCCGATCCGATCCGACCGATGCCAACCAGGCGACGACCCCTCGAACCACACGAACAAAACGAACACACGACCCCCATCGTCGCCCATGCGCACGCAGTACTAGAAAATACGTTCGAAGGAACGTTAGAAGGTTTGTAATGTATATAAAGAGCGAATAAGTGAGGTCAGATTAAAAACGAACATCGAGCGAGGCCTAAGTAGGGTTTAACCACTTACAGTACTGATGTCAGACCCGAGCGCCCGACCATCGATGATGACGATGATGATGACGTCATCGTCATCAGATGACGTCAGCCGACGCGTGTTCGGTCGCGCGTGACGTCAAACCTCGCCGCACGATGTCGACGACCGCGACCGCGATGATGCGCGCGCCGAACGCGGCGCGAACGACGACGAAGATGACGACGACTGCGATGCGTGCCGCGCGCGGTGCGATGTCGACCAAGCGAATCGGTGCGTGCGACGACGACGACGACGGTGATTGATGCGTGCGTGAATGGGTCTTCGCGATCGCGGGTGAGGGCACGCGCGCGCGAGGATGGGGGGCGTGGTGAATGATCGGGCGCGCATCGCGGTGGCGTGGTGCGAACGCGTGCTCGGGGTGGTTTGTGCGTGCGCGCGCGCGCGCGCGTGTGTGTGTGACTCGCGTACTGACGCGTCGTGGTGGTTTTTTTTTTCGCGCGCGGACGTAGGCGACGCGCTCGTGTGCGCCGCGGCTAAGTTTGGCGCCGAGCACCAAGCGGAAGTGCGCCAAGTCGTGGAATCTATTGAGAGCTCTGGACGACGCGATGCGTTGAAGGGTGCGTTGATGGCTGCGGCGACGATGATGCCGGGGTTGGCCATGAAGGCGAACGCCGCGGATGACGTCGCGTCGAGCCGCATGTCGTACTCGCGCTTTCTCGAGTACTTGGATATGGGTCGGGTGAAGAAGGTTGACTTGTACGAGAATGGCACGATTGCGATCGTCGAGGCGGTGTCTCCGGAACTCGGTAACCGCATTCAACGCGTTCGCGTGCAACTTCCGGGCACGTCTTCTGAGCTCTTGAAGAAGTTCCGTGAGAAGAATGTTGACTTTGCGGCGCACAACAACACCGAGGATAACGGGCAAGTCTTCTTGAACTTGCTCGGCAACTTGGCGTTCCCGTTGCTCCTCGTCGGTGGCTTGTTCTTGCTCACCCGCCGCCAACAAGGTGGTGGTGGTGGCATGCCGGGTGGCATGGGCGGCCCGAACAACCCCATGGCGTTCGGCAAGTCCAAGGCTAAGTTCCAAATGGAACCCAACACTGGCGTGACGTTTGACGACGTCGCCGGCGTCAACGAAGCCAAGAATGACTTTATGGAAATTGTCGAATTCTTGAAGCGCCCGGAACGATTCACCGCGGTTGGCGCGAAGATTCCGAAGGGTTGCCTTTTGGTTGGCCCGCCGGGTACGGGTAAGACGTTGCTCGCCAAGGCGATCGCCGGCGAAGCTGGCGTGCCCTTCTTCTCCATCTCTGGTTCCGAATTCGTCGAAATGTTCGTCGGTGTCGGTGCCTCCCGTGTGCGTGACTTGTTCAAGAAGGCCAAGGAAAATGCTCCGTGCATTATTTTTGTCGATGAAATCGACGCCGTCGGTCGCTCCCGTGGTACTGGTGTCGGCGGTGGTAACGACGAGCGCGAGCAAACGTTGAACCAGCTCCTCACCGAAATGGATGGTTTCGAAGGTAACACTGGTGTTATTGTCATCGCGGCGACGAACCGTGCCGATATCCTCGATCCGGCGCTTCTCCGCCCGGGCCGTTTCGATCGCCAAGTCATGGTTGACGTCCCGGATCTCGCCGGTCGCATTGAAATCTTGGGCGTGCACGCCAAGAACAAGCGCTTTGAAGAAGAAGTCGACCTCGAAATGATTGCCAAGCGTACCCCGGGTTTCTCCGGTGCGGACTTGTCCAACTTGCTCAACGAATCGGCCATTCTCTGCGGTCGCCGTGGCAAGACTGCCATTTCTCTTGCTGAAGTCGATGACTCTGTCGACCGCATCGTCGCCGGTATGGAGGGCACGCGCTTGTCCGACGGCAAGGCGAAGAGCCTCGTCGCGTACCACGAAGTTGGCCACGCTATCTGCGGTACCTTAACGCCGGGCCACGACCCGGTGCAAAAGGTCACTTTGATCCCCCGCGGCCAAGCTAAGGGTTTGACGTGGTTCATCCCGGGTGAAGACCCGTCTTTGATTTCCAAGCAACAAATTTTCGCCCGCGTCGTCGGCGCCCTCGGTGGCCGCGCCGCGGAAGAAGTGATCTTCGGTGAAGCCGAAGTCACCACGGGTGCGAGCAGCGATCTTAGCCAAGTGGCGTCGATGGCCAAGCAAATGGTTACCACGTTCGGTATGTCCGACGTCGGTCCTTGGGCGACGGATGACGGCAGCGCGTCTGGTGGGGATATGATTATGCGCATGATGGCGCGTAACTCCATGTCTGAAAAGCTTGCCAACGACATTGATGTCGCCACCAAGCGCATTGCTGACGAAGCGTACGAAGTTGCCGTGAAGCAAATCAGAGACAACCGTGAAGTCATTGACGTCATCACGGAGGAACTCCTTGAAGTCGAAACCATGACTGGCGAACGCTTCCGCGAAATCCTCTCCCAATACGTCAAGATTCCGGAGGAAAACATCCCGAGAGAAATCGCCATGGTTTAATCAACACCGCCGTTTATAGTCAATGATTTCTTTAGGAGAAAATAGTCGCCGGTGCTAGCGACATGTAATTTCATTTCCAAAGCACGTTTCGCAAACAGGTGTCACGAGCTCTCGTCTAAAAACCGCGTCTTCGTTGTGGCATTTTCAGTCAAAACTTTTCTTTTATCTACTAACAAATCTATCTAGTACACGCTACTATCGACGGCGAACACGCACACGCCGCACTCTTCACTTCTTCGTCAACCGCGCTAAACGATTCAAATGATAATTAATCGTATTTCGATTCTTCGGCGCCTGCGCCTTGAGCTCCAAGCAACTCTCCAACGCGCGTCTCGCGTTCGCGCACTTCCCCTCATCAAAGTTGAACGACTTGTAGCACGTCAATAGCGCAAACATATCCTCCAAACATGCAACGTCGCGTTTACGTCCACGCCCACCGGCCGACGTGTTTACGCGGAGCCGGGGCTCGCTGGGGGTTTTCGCCATGGGTGCACCGTCGTCGCGGCGTCGCTCGACGTGTTTTCGGCGATCGCGCGGCGACGACGACGACGACGACGGGCGCGGAACGCGTGCGCGCAACCTACAGAGGTTTGACTACACAGACACGCGGATGTGAACGCACGCGCGCGCGTAGGGGTCACCGCACACGCGTGGGTGGATGTGACGCTCGCGAGGCGAGACGCTCGCGAGGTATCGACGTCGGCGCGGGACGCGGGTTCGCGGCGTTCGTCTGGCGCGCGAGACGAGCTTTGCGGGACGCACGCGCGCGCACAACACAACATACGTACGAAGTGCGATTGATTACTGTTAATGGATGTATCGTTTACATGCGCCCCAGCTTTGAGCTACGCCGACGCGAAGACGCGCTCCTCGCGTGAAGAAAAAATCGAGACGAATGAAAAGATTCAAGCGACGCCGCTTAGTAGAAGCCGAAACCCTTGGCCGCGTTGGTGAGGACGTTGGAGTGAACCGGGTCCGCAACGTGGGATTGCCAGTTGGCGATCGGGCCTTCTTGGGTGGCG
>Ga0222715_10004079_pt1 | contig 12855 bp, 22 predicted proteins | sample C33_9DmetaG_FD_165056 | JGI IMG/M metagenome (GOLD analysis project Ga0222715, IMG submission 165056) | Estuarine water microbial communities from San Francisco Bay, California, United States - C33_9D | ecosystem: Environmental > Aquatic > Marine > Unclassified | place: USA: California...
TTTATCTTGCCAATGCATTAGATAAAAATACTTGTGGAGAAATTGTCCCTAATAATAATTGCGTAAGTTTTTCCGTGGGACCAGGAACAGGTTGTGCATGGATGTGTCAATATTGTCAAGATCAATTAGGTTCAACCAACTATTATTTTACAGATGGGGTATGTAGTTATCAAGAAGGAGGATGTGCTGGAAGTCCTAATGTAGGTGTGACATATACTTGCTGTTCTAATTAAAAATATTAAATGAAATTCGTTTTAATATTTTTATGCTTTCTTCATAAACATTTGGACACATTCCCAAATCTTTGCGGATTCTTGAAGGTTAAAGGCTCCTCTTTTTTGGGCCATATGTAAAAATGAAACCATCATATTCAATGCTTCATTTTCATTAGTTACTTTAACATCACCTAAATTAGGCATTTGAGGTTTTTCACTAGTTTCCATCGAAATATTTTCCATTATATTAAATTTGTATAAATATTTTTAAATGCTTATACGAATTATCTTACATATTTTCCTACTCTAGCAAAAGAATCTACAATAAAAATAATAAATATTCCTAAAAAGGAATATAATATTAATTCTTCCGTTACATGACCCGTTTTTTCATCTTGCTGTTCTTCTAGCAAATAGATTATTTGATTAAGTTTATTTAATAATTCATCTTTGTTTGCTCCATTTGGAGATAAATCATCGGACATTTGATTAAAATACGGAACATATTGCTGATAATATTGCTTAGCATATTCACTAGGTAATTGTGTAAAAGATTCCTGTATATTTCCATTGGTTTGTTGAGATTCATAGGAATTGGGAGGATTTTGCTGAGCATTTAATCTTTCTTCTAAACCTTGTTCCATTCCTTCGGAATCTAACCTTTCCATTCCAGCGGAAGAAGGAGGACCTAAAGGACTGAATTCAGATAAATCATCCTCATTTTCATCATCATGAATTTTTCTTACCATGGCTTCTATTTTAGGATTTGATTTGCTATTTTCTCTCCTTTTCAATGTTTTATTTCTCATATTTTCTCTTTTTTTTTGAATTGGATTATTTTCATTACTATTAAATTCTGATGCATACATTGCTAAAGACATACCTATATTTTTTATAGATAAAATTTTAAATTAACATTCGGAAATAATATATTTTTATGTATATAAGGATGATGAAATATTTTACATTTGATGGTGTTTTAGCAAAATTAGTTTTTTTAATTTTGGCTATTGTAGCAGTTCATTACCATATCGTATTTGGTGTTATTGTCATTTTAATTTTTATTTCTCTTAGCCATAATGTTATTGAAGGAATGGAAGGAAAAACTGATGAAACACCAGATTCTTCTAAAGATTCCACTATGCAAGCTTTTAAAACAAAAAATTGTGTTAAGGGTAAATTAATGAAAGATAATAAAGAAGTTACACCACAACAAGTAAAAGAAAGTTTCCCTAATCTTAAATTTTCTGGTGATACATGTAACCCATGTGATGAAGATTGTAAATTTGAAATTATTTCCAGTGAGGAACAAATTACTACGGAAGAAAATTTAAGAGCAATGGACTCTAATTCAGTAAATATTGACAGAACCCAAGCTATTAAAAAAAAATAAAAGGATAATTTATATGGATAAAATAAATAAATTTGGAATAAGAATAATAATCTTTATTTCTTTTGCGGTATATTTACTTTTGTTTATTTTATTAATTAAAAATGAATTTATTAGGAAAGAAGGATTTAATACCTATTTTAGACAAACAGTTCGCCCTCAAATTAGAAATATAAAAGATATGGGTAAAGCATTAGGGTTGTTTTAATTTAATAATTATTTCTTCTTAGTTTAATAACTATTTTTTATATTACTATTTTCTAATAGTAATATATATTATGAATCCTTTTGAAGTTTTAAATACATTAAATAATAGTAAATATTTTACGGGTATAATGATGATCTTATTAAACATAGGTTCTAGATTTGTTGAAATTAAATTAAATGACTCCATGGAGTCCTTTATTAAATATAATATTGCTAGAGAAGTATTAATTTTTACAATGGCTTGGATGGGAACAAGAGATATTATTGTATCAATAGTTTTAACAGCTTCATTTATGATATTAGCTGAATACTTATTAAATCATAAGAGTAATTATTGCATATTACCAGATAAATATAAATATTTAAAGGTTGATACTAACCAAGATGGAAAAATAAGTGATACAGAAATCAATAAAGCCATTGAAACCTTAGAAAAAGCTAGAAAACAAAAAGAAAATGAGAGAAATTCAGAATTATTAAATTATTATCATAGTCTTTCATAAATTATATATTAGTATTATAAGATGAGTACTAATATATTGGTAATTAATTTTGATGCTTCTACATTAAAAGGAGTAATCAAGAAAAATGAAAGATATAAACCTGCTATGAGTAATCCTACTTTATATTCCTCTTTTCCCAATCTTTTATTTATCCCCACTATCCGTCTTAGGAAAGGATTATTTGATAAAGATTTAGGTGAAGATGATATAAAAAAAATATTTCTTTCACCTGTTCAATTTGATAATTTTATTACAAGATTAAAAGAAAAAAATTTATATCAACCCTTAAAAATTAGCGAAGCACAAGCAAAAGGTATTATTCATAATAATATTAAATTTATACTCGATTTATTTTTTAAAAAAAATGATAAACTAACTATAGGAACCCAAACTTTTTTAATTAATAATTATCAATGGAATAATAAATATACTTTAACTCCTGTTTCTTCACAGAAAGCCCCTATTGTCAATATTTCTATTTCTTTTATTTTACATAAAGGAGATTCTTTAACATTTACAGAATCTACTCGATTAAATTGCATGCAAAAAAGGGATTCTATTATAAATGAATACAGAGAATTAGTTGGTTTATCTAGTCTTCCCAAAAAAACTGCACCTTCTAGTTCTATTCCACCTGATAAACCTGTTAACCCTCCATCTTCTTCTTCAACTGGGACTAAACCTAAAAGGGTTACTGTCTATGAATATAGTGGTGGTAAAAAAAATAAAAGACGATCTAAAAAAAATAAAAAGATATAATATAATGAAACCTTTTCAATGGAGTATTTTGTTTCTATTTATTATCGTATTATTTAGTATTTTCTCTCAATCCTATATTCTAGAAGGGTTCTCTTCCTCTAAATTTGACAGTTGTCGAGCAAAAGGTTATTCCAAAGAATTTTGCGTTCAAACTCCTACTTCCGCTTATGGACCCTCTTCTTGTTTATGTGAAGATGGTAAACTAGGAAGATTTATTCCTGGATTTGGTGGAGAATGTGTTTGTTTTTAATTATGCATACCCTATTATTGCACAATCTAATCGCTTACCTGCATGTCCCGTTGTTAATGAATCATCATGTCCTCCTTTACCTAAATCATCTTCATCAGCATGAATTATAATGGATCTACCTAATATAGAATTTTTTCCAAATAAAGTTAGCTTATCTGTAGATATATGTTTATTTACTTCACCTATTTCATTGGCTAAAATATTTCCTAAATCCCCTGCATGACTATTGCTATCATTTAATCCACCGTGTTCTTTATTTGTGGGATTCCAATGACCAGCGCATTCAGAACAATCGCTTTTCATTAAATTTCCTTTTTCATGAACATGAAATCCATGTTTCCCGGGAGTTAAGTTTTTAACATGAATATTAATTTTAACTGGTAATTTAGGCCCATCTTGATAAAATGTCACATAACTCCCTTTTAATTTTCCTTGAAATACAGCTACAGCTTGCATATTATTATTTATATTATTATTTTTTATTAAATTTACGATTATTACAATAAATAAAAATATAATTAATAATAAATTTTTCATTATATATTATATATGATACAAGTTAAATCTATATATGATTTATTTTCTTTGTTAGTATTATTTGTTAATATATATGTAATATTTACATTAGATATTGTAGCGATTATGGGATTTATGATTGCGGTTTATATTCAAGTTATATTAAAAAAATTAACTACAAATTTACAACCTTCCTATATATTTAAACGACCAGATGGAGCAAGAAATTGTGGTTTACTTAATACTGGAGGATTAGTGGATGAAAAATCCGGTTTTCCATCAGGACATATGTGTTCCATTAGTTTTGTCATGATTTATTTATTACTCAAAAATGGTAAAATGAATATGAATAATATTATTTTATATAATATTCCTGTTATTTTAGTGGCTATTGGAAGGTATATGAAAGGTTGTCACAATTTAATACAAATTTTAGCTGGTTATATGGTCGGATTTTCAGTAGCAATGTTTTTGTTTCCAAGGCGTAAAAATATAATAACGGCTTTATCTAATTTTTGTTAATTTAATATATAAAATCTATTTATATATTAGATATGGATACCTCTTCAGTAGCTTATAATTATGCTATTGCTTTTACACTTTTTAAATCAAATAATATGATAGGCATAAAAAAAGAAATTATTCAGTTAATTATTGATCAAATAAGCTTAGTGGAAGCAAAATATACTGAGATAGGATGGAAGGAAGATGAAATATTTACTGAAATTAAGAAAATATTTTTTTTTGATATAATGAATGAAGGTGGACAAATAGGATCACCATTAATTAAACCAATAGGTTCACCTAATTTAGAACCAGTTAAAAATTTATTAGAATTAAAACAAAATTTTATTCCAAATCTAAATATTAGAGAATTAATGTCAATTATTAAAAATTTTCAACGACCTCAATCATCCTGTTTTATGTTTTCTATTATTATAGAATATCAAACATTTAAACAAAATAATAATATAACAGCATTTCAACAAAAATATCCCGTGTTAGATATTGATCATATTGAAAAAACTATTGTGTTAATAGAAAGTATTTTAGGATTTGATATACTTGAAGTAAATAAGTGTTATAATAATTTAAATGGAGAACAAATTATCGAAAGAAGCGGATGTAAACCTTTATATAAGATGATGCAAGATGAATTTCTTAATCCAGCAACAAAAAAAATATATTCCTCACCTATTACTATTTGTTGGTTATGGCATGCCCTTATTTATGGAGTTCCTTATCAAGATGTTCAAAAGTTACCCGCACAAAACTACATTAAGCAAATGATTACAAGTTATGAAAAACAACCAGTTAATACTGATTGTATGAATAATGTTTTTCAATATTTTCCTATTTTTCCACCTCTTTCAAATAGGGAAAAAAAATATATAAAGAGTAGTGGAGTTAATCCAAAAATAGATGGTTTATATGAACGACCTCCTTGGACTCCTCCAATTTGTTATATGAAACCCATTGAACCATTAAGTTTTTCCTTAAATCTACAAAAAAGATATAATAAATATTTTGTTAGTAATCTCTCTGGTCATACTATGATATTTTTATTAGTGGCTAGATTTTTTAAAAATATAAATACAAACATAATTTTATTAGCTTGTATTGTATTTATGACTCCTTATAATCATTCTATACATGAAATCTTTAAAGCAGCACAAATCGTAGGGGCAAATGACAATTACAATATTAAATTTTCTGATTTAGAAAATTTAAATAATCTTCTTACCAAAATAGATTATACCCCATTAGAAATACGACAGGTTCAAGCTGAATATAACACTATAATATCTAAAATACCAAATACTTCTATATACTACCCAAAATCATTAAAAGGAGGAAAAAAGAAGAATAAATCAAAACATAAAAGAGTAAAAAAATCAAAAAATAAAAGAGCTAATAAATCATTTAAATTAAAAAAAACGAAGAGAAAATTTAAATAATTATTTTTTTTTTAAAAGATTTGTTTGTAATTTTACTTTCAAATACAATAAACTTAAAAATCCCGCTAATATTAATGGTGATAATATCATTGTAGGTAGAATTTCGTTAACAAATCCAAATATTAACCATAATATTTGCACTATTATTCCTGTGCCTAACCAGATCCAAGATAAGCTTGTTGGATCTTGTATCATCCAATTATGATATACAAGTGAATAAAAAGAAATAAAAGTTAATCCTGCTGCCATTAACCCTATATGTTGCAATTTATCATTTTTTCCCATTTATATATTAGTATTTTAAATAAAATTGAATTTATTATTTTGATTTTATTTAAATTATATTTAAAATGGAAAACTTTTTATTTCAAATAAACAATATTTGTGAAGGAGTTATTATTAAACGCCCTTCGGCTCAATGTAAAACTCCTTATGTGGCAGATGTGATATTAGAAAATTCTTCTCCTATACTTGGTCATAGTCCATCATTAGGTTGTTGTGGATTAGCTGAAAAAGATTCTAATGTATTATTATCTCATTTACCTACTAAAAAAAATCAAACTTGTTCTCATAGAATAGAATTAGCCATTCTAAAAGAAAAGGAACACAAAATATATATAGGAATAAATCCTAAACTAGCAGAATCTATAATAGAGGAGGCTTTAAAGAAAAATTTTATTTTAAATCTTGTAGCGGAGAAATTTCAAAGGGAAGTAAAATTTTTGAATTCTAGATTTGATTTTGCAGGCACAGATAAACAGGGAAAACCATTTATCTTAGAAGTAAAAAATGTCCCATTAGCCGATTATGTAGATGTTCCAAAAAAAGAAAAGAAAAAATACAAAGATCTAATCGAGTCTAAAAATTGGAATGAAAAGATTGCTTATTTTCCCGATGGATATAGGAAAAATAGCACTGATGTGGTTAGTCCCCGAGCCTTGAAACATATTCAAGAATTAGAGGAAATTGCAAAGTCAGGAAAAGTAAGAGCAATCTTATGTTTTGTGGTCCAACGAACAGATGTTTCACATTTTCAAACTTCTAATATAGATTTAACATATAAAGATGCAGTTTATAAAGCATGGCAAAATGGAGTAGAAATTAAAACAATACAAGTTTCTTGGAGAGAAAATGGAGAATGTCATTTTGTTAGTAATAATTTACCTATCTCTCTAAAAAATGGTGAATATATCTAAAATATGTTTTTAGCTAACTTATAGTTTTGATCTTTTGTCATTATTTTTAAAGTTAAATCTTTTTTTTTACCACAAAAATCCAACAAATAATCTTTTGTAGGTCTATTTATTACTAATTCATCTATTTCTATTAAACACTTTTCTATTTTATATTTTTCTTTTAATAAAAAAAAAAGATCTCTCAATGTTGAGTCATATTTTATTTCTTCCCATCTTACATAGTGATTATTTATTATTAATACTATATATATATATTCCATTAGAGTGTAGTTAATATATCATTATAAAATAATTCTACAAGTATGGAAGGGATATAATCGAAATTTATTAGTTGTAAGTTCCTTTGATAATCTAAATTTTTGTTTTCTTTATTTAGTTTTGTTTCAAAGAATTTTGGATCTTCATAGCATTTTTCGACTGTTTTTTTTCCACATTTATCAAATACACTAGGTATATTATCACTTTTATCTCCTAAAACAATTTTATAAAATAAATCTCTCTTTGGTTCTCCACTATAGGCTTTAGATTCTAATAAAGATTTGTATTTTAGATTATATAAATAGGTTCTATCATTTGATAGTTGAATATAATCATGGTCACTAGTTATAATGTAAATTTGAGCATCTTCATACTTTTTATATAAATGTCTTGCTGTTAATGCTAAACAATCATCAGCCTCTAATTTATCTAATTGCACCACCATATCTACACCGGCTTCTTCAAATAATTTTTCCTTATTAACCATATTAAAGAAACTTCCAACATTTGCTTCTTTATTTTTTACCTCATTTCTCCCACCCTTATACGAAGGATGTAGAGCCATTCGCCAAATTTGTTGTTGAGGACAATCTTTACCAACAATAATTGTTGCCTCTTTTAATTTTAATTTTTTCTTTATTTCTTCAATCTTCGATTTAAAAGTTGTCTTAAATTTTTCAACAAATTCTTCATTATCATAGGGATTAACTAGTTCCTCATGAGGACGAGCATTTTTCCACCAAACATGAAGGGCAAATACCCTATAGAATATGAAATAACTGGCATCTATTAAAATATAGTTTGTCATTTTGGATACTTAAATTTATCTATTTAAATTTATTTCAATTTTAAAATAAAATTGAATTAAATACTTTATTCTATTTAAACTTATTAATACAATGGAAGTACACGGATTTTATTCAGAGAAGCAGCTAAAAGAATTGATTAACAATAAAAATAAAAAGGAACCCTATATATTTTGGGAAAAACTAGATGGAACAGTTGTTCAGGTTACAGAAGTAACATCTGATTATAATAATTATCATAATAATTTTAAAGATGTTATTTATTTAGGGAAATTAAAAAAATGGTCACATAATTTATAGTATTTTTAAAAAAATATTTAATAATTATATATGAATAAAGTAATAATTTTTATTTTTTGCGTTTTAATACTCATTTTATTTTTTAAATTTAAAAATATTTTTACGGATAAAAATGCATATTTAGGTGTAAATACAAAATGTAAATATTGTATGACATATAAAGGTAATCATTACCATAATTTTTCTACAAATTTATATCCTCAATATGAAAATATGGCTTCTTCAGGAATACATTGTCCATATTGTATAAAACACCCTAATGAGTTTCATTTTCACTATTTAAATTAAATAAAATTGATTTACTATTTACTTTGATATAAATAGTAAATATGTGCGCTGAATTTAAAATGTATAATCATCCAATTCTTTTATCAAAACGGCAAATAGAAGATTCATTAATACAATATGATCCTATTCATTTAACTACAATAGATTTTGAACATATTCATTTGTTTCCTTTTGTAAATCAAATATATGAAATGAAAGCTTTTTTAGAATTATTAATGATGTTAGTAGCTATATATTATGTTATATCAAAAATATTTAATTTTCTTAAATGGAACTAAATTTTAATTTCTTTCTCTCTTCTTCTCCTTTTATTTTCGTTCTTTTTCCTAAAAATTTAAAATATTTATTAGCTAAATTGTATCTTTTTGTTACTTCTTTAGCATTTGGATACATTTCTTTCTTATGTTTTTTCATTGCTTCTAATCTTACTTTCATTATCATTCCAACTTGCCATATTCTTTTATGGGAATATTTTCCATCTTTATATAATTTTTCTAATTTTTTTATTGTATTTTCTACATCTGTTACAGTAGTATATTTAATTGGTATAGTATCACTAGGGTCTTTATCAATATATACATCAAAACTTTTTTTAGGATCGTTTGGATTATATAAAAATTGTTTCTTACCACCTTTTTGTTTACTAGTTTTACAAAATTTATATGGAGCACAAGAGCTACGCATAGAAAAGCCTTTGATTGTTTGTGTTAAACATTTTTTTTTAGAAAATCTCCTAGGTAATTTAAAAGTTTTCCCATCTTTTCTGTTACATATTTTATTTTTTTTTGTAGTATGACAACAATTTTTCATTATATATAAATATAATATAAAATTGAAAATATATAATGTATTTTATTACATACATAGCTTATATGAAGTGAAAATGATTTCCTTTATTTTAAATGTTGTTGTTTGTGATTACAAAAACCAAAAGATGAAATTTCAAGTATTACATCTTCAAACGAAAGATAATGCATTAGATAAATATTTAGTTAAATTAAAACAACCTACTATTGGAAATAGAAATAATTATCCAAGAATATTGACAGATTCAAAGCAAATAGAACTTGCTTTTAAAGAATATAAAAAAATTTATAAACTATATTTCCAAAGGGATGATATAACAGTTAGTAGACATAAAACCAAAGAGTATTTTTATGACTATGTGTTTTCAAAATTATATATGGAAGTGCATGAAGATAATTTATTGGAATATAGTGATTTAATTTTTGATGATAATTATTTTCAAAAATCAAATGTAGCTAGTCAATTTACCATTGATTTGAATATTCATATTAAAGATTCAATTCAATCTAAACTTCAGTATTTAGAATAATCACTCCATTGGTGTAAAATATCTATTTGGCTATTTTTTTATTTTTTTTTGCTTTTCTTTTTTTTAGTTGATTTCTTCTTTTTTGTGGTCTTCTTCTTTTTTGTTGCTTTCTTCTTTTTGCTAGCTGTTTTCTTTTTTGTTGCTTTCTTCTTTTTTTTCTTTCCCGCTCCACCTCGTAACTCTTCCATAGTCATTGGACCAGGATTTTGTTGAGGACCAAAAGACCAATCACTATTATCACTATCACTTTCATCGGGTAATGTAGTTTCTCCTTCCTTAAAAGACTCTTCATCATCAGAAAAATCAACATCATCAAAATTATGTTGTTCTTCTGTAAATGGAATAGTATACGAATCATCTAATTCAAAATCGGGAAGTTCTCCTTGACTCATTTATATAATAAATAGATAAATTAAATTTAAACGACCTTTTTATACATAGCTAAAGCTTTTTTTCTTTGTTCCTCATAATTTACAATGGGTTTGGGATACTTAACATCTGTATATTTTTCATATACTTCATCCCATTTATGAATGTCTTTTGCTGGAACAGATTCTAACTCGGGAACCCATTTTTTAATATATTCCGCATCTTTATCATGTTTTTCAGATTGAGACCATGGATTAAATATTCTAAAATATGGTTGAGCATCGGCCCCTGATGAGGCAACCCATTGCCAATTTCCATTATTACTAGCTGGGTCATAATCAGTTAATTGGGTAGCATAATATTTCTCTCCATCTTCCCAGTCAATTAATAATGTTTTAATTAAAAAACTAGCTGTAATAAGTCTAGATCTATTATGCATATATCCAGTGGAATTTAATTCTCTCATACCAGCATCGACAATTGGGAATCCAGTAAGTCCTTTTTTCCAGGCATTTAGGTTAGAAGTATTAGATACCCAATTGATTTTATCATATTTTGGTTTTAATGGGTTGCCTAACACTTGAGGATTAGAAAATAATAATTGGGCATAAAATTCTCTCCATATTAATTGTCTTAATAAATCACTGCGTTTTCCTAATTTAGATACCATTTTATCATAAGTTTCTCTCACCGAAACATTTCCAAACTTTAAATAAGCACTAAGTAAAGTAGTATGTTGATCTAAATTATTTCTTGTTTTTCCATAGTTTTTAAACGCACCTAAATTATTAATGATTTTCTCTCCATATTCTCTTCCCCCATTTACTAATATATCAGGATTAGGTTCTGTAAATTTTAAATAAGCATCTACTAATTCAATATTTCCATCTTTTTCATTAGTAAAATGATATTTTCTTAAATAAACCGGTTTTAATACTTTCATTGGTAATACTTTATTATAATAGGGTGTAAATTTAGTATATGGTTCATCTGAACCTGATTTAATAGATCCTGGTTCATATAAATAATAATCTTGAGCAGTAACATATTCCACTTTGAGAGATTTACATAATTTTTCTATAGAGGCATCTCTTTTTTTAGCATAAGGAGTTATATCCCAGTTAAAAAACACAGCATCAATATTCCATTGTTTTATAAGTTTTTTAATAATTGTATTATTCTCTCCATAATAACAATTTAAATGTCCACCTTGTTTTTTTATATTTTCTCTCAAGTCATCCAAACTCTCTATCATAAACTGGACTGAATTATCTGATTTAAATTTATTTTTCTCAGTTACTTGTTCAGGAGTAAATATAAAAATAGGATAAATTTTTTTACATTGTTCCATTGCTAAATTTAGACATATATTATCTTGAATGCGTAAATCTCTTCTGAATATAAATAATCCGTTTTCAAACATATATAATATTTAAATAATATATATTGAATGAAAAATTCATATAAAAAATATAACCGAAAAAAAAGAACTAGAATGCAAAAGGGGGGAAATGTCTATGAAAAACTAGATGAATTAATCAATTTAGCTCTACCTGCGAATATGGAACAACCAGGAGCAAATAACAGGTTACAAGATAAATATGAAGAAATAATGAGTGAAATCCCAACTGCTAATGAGGAGCAGTTAAGACAATCTTATGAGGAGATATATTTAATGACGACTCCTAATAGAGATGGTTTTATTCCAATAAATTTTTATAATGAAGCATTAATATATAGATTAGAGGATATTAAAAATAAAATATGTGAAAGGATAAATTGTAATGAACAACATCAAGAAGGTGGAAGACGAAAAAGAACACGAAAAAAAAGAACTAGAAGAAGAAAAGGAGGCAATGAAGAAGATTGTCCAATATGTATGGAAAAAATAAGCCCAACTGAAAAACTAACAACTAAATGTGGTCATAATTTTCATAGAGAGTGTTTTATTCAAAATTGTTTAGCTGAATTAAATAAAGGAAACTTTGATACGCGATATGCGAATGATGAAGTATTTCAATGTCCTTATTGTAGAGGAAATACAAAAGAAGATTGTTTAAGTGATCCAGAAGTAAGGGCTAGGTATGAAGGGCAAAAAGGACCAATGACTCCGGAACCAGAAGAATTAGATTATTTAAATGATTTAATAGACTTTATAGAACAAAAATTAGATGCAGTCATTGATAATATAGTGGATGATCCTGATCAAGAGGAGAATGAAAGTGAATTATTTTTAACAGAACTTCACAGTAAATTGTCAGAAGAAGAGTTAACCCATAATCAAATAGAAATTATAAAGGATAAATTAATTAGTAAAATAGACGATGCAGAAATCATAAATAATAATTTAGATTTATGGAAATTAAGACAAGCGATAGAAGAACAACTCTTTGAATTTGAACCACAAGAAGGTGGAAAGAAAAAAAGAAGAAAAAGAAGAACAAGAAAACAAAAAGGTTGTAAAAAAAAGAAATCAAAAAAAAGTAAAAAATAAATAACTAAAA
>Ga0222715_10004080_pt1 | contig 12855 bp, 23 predicted proteins | sample C33_9DmetaG_FD_165056 | JGI IMG/M metagenome (GOLD analysis project Ga0222715, IMG submission 165056) | Estuarine water microbial communities from San Francisco Bay, California, United States - C33_9D | ecosystem: Environmental > Aquatic > Marine > Unclassified | place: USA: California...
TACATCTCTCCACATACCTTCTGGTAGTAGATAGTCGTGTAAGTTCTCAAGAATAAACTGTGAATACTGTTGAGCTTCAATAAAAGCTGTAGTATTACTTGTTAATTGAGACATATTTTTTCCTTAATTATAGTTGAGATTTAACCTTTTCACCTGCAGCTCTCCAAGCAGTCAACATGTCTTTAGTAGAAGCACCCTTAGGCACTCTAGCTGAAAGCTCTGTTGGCTTTGTTGATCCTAAAGCTTGTGTATTAATAGAACTTGATGGTTTACCTACTGGTGTAGTTTTAGCATCTAATCCTGAAAGCTTTAGTACAACATTTGGTGATGTTGCAGCAAGATTATTTAATTGTTCAACAGTTAATCCTGCATCTTGAGCAATTTTAGTATAGACTTCTTCAGCTTTAGCTCCATACTGTTCAGTAAACTTATTAGCTACAGAACTAGCATTTTGCTGAGCCTTAGATTGTCTTTCTCTTTGTTCAAGAGTTTGATTAACTAAGTTCATAATTGTATCTTGATTCAATTCAGTAGTTTGAGTGGTATTCTCAACTGACGAACTGCCAGACTTTAATTCATCGAGTAACTCTTCTGCAGTCTTACGTCTTATTAGTTCTTCTTTCAACTGAGCCATCTCTTCCTCTAGGGTTTTGATATGCTCTTGTGCATGAGGAACTGATTTCAACGCATCTTCTGCTGATTTATACTTTTTACCTTCACCTACAAAGTCTAGAGCTTCTGTCGGAATCTCAAACTTGGGAGTGGAAGTATCTGCTTGTGGAGTCGCTTGGGTAGTCGACTCGGAAACCTGTTGTTCTTGTGTGTTATTATTATCTTCAGCCATTATTTTTCTCCTTGGTCAGGAATAAGATTATATAGTTTAGTAAAAGCTTTTTGAAAGCCAAGTTGATAAGCTTGATGTTCAGACCATGCAGGTAAAGAGAAATTATCTTCATCAACAGATTTACGTCTTGACAACTCAATTTGTTCTGTGAGATAATCTTTTAACTCTTTAAATACTTGATCTTTAGTAAGCTTCTTAGCTTTATCTGATTTTAAATCCATATAAATATTATACCATAAGTTGTTCTAAAAGTCAAGTAAATTACATCATTCCAGGTTCTTGAGGACCTAATTCAGCAGCCTGTTGAGCTGCTATTTCCTCTTCTACTCCTGGCTGAGCTTGCTCAGCTTGAATAGTTTGATTTACTTGATTCATGAGTTTCTGAGTCTCAGCATTCTCAAAGATAGCTGCATGATCTTTAATAAAGTCATATTGTTCAAAGCCCATATACTCTTCAATCATCTTAGCTAAGCGTTTAGCTGATATATGAGGAGCTATGAGTTGACCCATAGGACTATTAAAGACACCTAGCATATTTTGTACTAACTGAGCTCGAGCAGCATAATGGCGAGCACCAATAGGACGGAGCTTACCTTTAGCTGTAATATCTTCTTTTGTAATAGATATGAAATCAGCAACACCAATGTCATCATCCATTACTCTAGAAACTTCTACAATATCCATGTTACGTCTAGATACTTCTAACATGGTATTTAAAATAGGTTCTAAGAATTCAATCTCAAAACTGTTAATCTTATGTTGGAATATTCTGCCTGCAGCATTTTGTAATTGTTGTACTTCAAAAGCTGTCTTTTCTCCTGGAGTTCTAAAGCCCATCGCTTCTTTAGGAGCTCCTGCCATTTCTTCCATGATAGCTAGTATAGCTGCTATTTCATTATTAACTTGGAAAGCAGCAGGATTAGGAGGCATCATACTTACATCACCATCTTCAGGAATATGAATTGTAGCTTCTGGTCCCCATTCAAATGGTTCTACATCACCCTTGATAGCAATCGGTGGATGTATAGTTAAGTCTAGTGCATCTGCTTTTAAGTTCTCTAAGTGATCTACTCGATATTGCATACCAACTAGATTGTCTAAAGGACCCATAGCATATAGGTTATCTGGACGTGTTCTCCACCCTACATGATGTTTATTGTCTTTACCTAAATAAGAAGGATTCTCTACATTACGAATAATAATAGAACGATCCATAATTGTAACTAATCTACGTTCTAGTAATTCACCTTCTTGTTCATCGTAGATGTCACCTTCAAACTCTAATATCTCTACTAAGCCTGATTGAAAGTATTCTTGTAATGATCCAAAGCCATCAATATGATAAGCTTCTGCCTTATTTACATCTTCTTGTCTAAATGATGAAATGCTTTTACGCACTTCCATAGCTTTCTGAACAGCTTCTTTGTCATAGTTAAGATCTGGTCTATATTTAAGATCTTTCTGAAGCTCTCCTATTGTTTTAACATAACGAGTAAACTTAGGAGACTCTGCAAAGGAAGAGGCTGTAGGATTAAAGATAATATCAAATGGGGATATTCTAACTAATTTAGGACCACGATAAGTAGATATTTCTTCACCTGTAGCATAATCAATGTGTTTCTCATCTACATAAGTTACTTCTGCAAAAGAGTTTCCATAATCAATATAATCATAAAGTAATTGAGATACTGTTTCTCTAAAACCTGATTCTCTTATCTTTGTTTTAAGATAGGATTCAATCGCTTTACGTTTATTAATGGTAGAATCTTCTAGATTATACCCTTCCCACTTCATCCAATTATCATTTGGAAACAACGCATCCATATAGTTAGCATGAAGGTTATCTCTAATCTGAGTAAGTTTAGGCAGAGTAGTTTTATTCTTCCAAGGAAGTTTAGAATTAGTTGTTTTAGTTGTATCTGTTGCAAATAAATAGTTCCTGAGTTCTCGCCACTCTTCTTCTTTGTCTTGTCTTTGAATCCACCAGTTATTATATAGATGAGAAAGCTGTCTAGCTAACCCGTCTCCTTCTAATAACCTTTTGATTTCTGCTACTTTTCCTGCCATAGTTATTCCTTATTAATAAGATACACCACCAAAACGGGAGTGTGTTACTACATTTCTACCTACACTAAAAGAGCCTACACGCTGTTTAGGAATGACAGCTATTGCTATAGCATTAGATAGAGCATCTTTAATATCGTCATGAGGTGGATGAGTCATGACTAATTCTTCTTCTAATGATTGACAATTACCACCTTTGTAATGCCATACTTGTAGGTTGTCATATTTAGGTTCAAGTACAGCTCCTACTCGTTCTTCTTTATCTCCTAGATGTCTAGTAGGTCTAAACTCTTCAATAGAAAGAGGTATGCCATTAGGTTTTAAATAACTTTCTTTAAGCTCTTTAACAATCGTTTGCTGAGCTACAGTGGTTTCAGCTCTTAGCTTTCTAAATCCCCACTTTTGCCATGAGCTAAGAATATGATTATAATAATCTACAATACGATCTGTTTTAAATCTATCAATATCTAAAACATAGAAGTTACCTTGATGATCTACTCCTACTACAACTAATGCTGTAAAGTCAGCTCTTTTTCTTAATGAAAACGCAAAGTCAATCGCTGCATATACATTTAATTTACGATCTCTTATATACCAATCACCTTCTTTATTCTGTAGAATGTTTCTATCATAATATTGAAAGTTGTCTGCATTAATTCTAGCTGTTTCATTACTATTTGGATTGTTATAGTATTGAGCATAGAACTGAGTATTATCTACATATTTAGCTTTGATTCGAGCTAATTCTTTAGAATCAAAACCAAAGGCTTTACCATCTGATCTTGTTTGTTTAGCCCATAGAAACTCACCATTGGTTTCTACGACTCTTTGAAATAATTCATATACTGGATCTTCTGAAACTAACTCTCCTCCTTCATCATAAAGAGTTTCTTTCATGTTGATCATAGTATCATAAATATCTCTAGGATGATAACGAGTGCCAACAACCCATTCATAAGCACCAGGATTTTCAATGGAGGCGAGTTGTGAATAAGCTGAGGCAACCTTTTCTCTACCATCTTCCGTATAAGCGTTACCTGGCACAACAATATCATCCAAGACGACAACATCAGCATGGAAGCCAGTAGTATTACTGGTAAGCCCAACAGCTTTACAAGTAGCATCTCTAATTCCTTCTAGTTTTCTTTGTGGGTGATCTACTGCTATTTCAGCAACTGCCCACTTTTCTCGTTTACCCTCTTCTGGGTGTATCATATCTGACCAATAACGTCTGTATATTGGATTATCTAAAATCTGTTTAATTGCATAAAGCTGTTTTTCAGCCAAGTCAGCCGTAGCAGATACATACAATATAGTTGTTTCAGGATGTTTAGTAATCCACCAAGCAGTCCTATAAGCAACTAACTTAGACTTCATGTGTCCTCGAGGAAGTAATACTAATTGGTTTTGTTTAGCATCTTGACGTTGCCACCATTGTATTAGTTCTTCATGGATAGCACCAAGCATTAAATGAGGAGCTACCAACTTAATAAAAGTTAAGAGATCAGCTTCTGCAGCTTCTCTTATTTGTTCTATACTAGCCTTACTCATTAGTCTTTCCAACTATCCTCGTATGAAGTTTTATTATTGTTATCAGTCCAATCATTACCTATAAACTTAGGCTGTGTATTGTTTAACCACTTCTGTAATGTAAGAAAACTACCACCTTTTGGTCCTGTTCTAGCTGTATGCTGGACATCTGGTCCTATTTTAATAGCAGGATAAGGGAAGCGACCCTTAAACATATCAAAAGGATGAATATACCATTTATGTTTACGTTGGAAATCTATATCACCTGACACATAAATAGCAACTGTTTCTACATTAGGATGTTTATGAGGTTCAACTAATGTATTAGGTTCCATTGTAAAGAGTTCTACTTGGAATGGATAATCTCTATACAGAACAACTCCATGTATATTTTCAACAAAGGTTACTCCGTCATCCTGTGGAGAATTTAAAGGTTTGTTCTCCATCCAATAGAGAGTAAACTCTTCTATTGTCATATCTTGATTCATTAAGCTTTTTTCTTTTTCTTCTTACCCCAATTATTTTGCATATCTTTATAGGCTTTAGCACTTATTGTGGACTTCTTCTTACTCCTGCTAGTTCCTGCTTTCTTTCTTTTGTTTATATTTTCTACTAAGCTCATTTTTTATTTGCTCCATTCTGTTTAAACGCTCTTCACGAGTAAGGTATAACCATTGACTCAAATCCTCGAAGGTTCGATGACATGATATACATCGAGTTCCTTTCATTCGACAAACCCCTGTACAAGGGCTGTCATCTACCACTTAACTTTGTCAGCCCAATATGCTGCTGACATCTTACCTTTACTTATGTTTTTAGCATGTCTTGCTTTAAATGACTTTTGTCTAGCTTTCTCTGAGGCAGTCTTAGGGTTAGCTCCTGCTCCTTTTTTACCCTGTTGTCCAAATCTAATTAGTTTAACTTGTTCACCTGACTTAGCTACAACAACATGAGACTTAGTAGGATGTCCTGGAGTACGCTTAGGTTTGTTATAACCTGATACTCCTGCTCTTTCTAGTCGAGGGTCTTTAGCCATTACTTCTTCTTCCTTTTACTTTTACCTGCTTTACTTAATGCTATTGCTATTGCTTGCTTTTGTGGTTTACCTGCTTTCATTTCTTTACGAATGTTTTCAGATATAACCTTTTGTGATTTACCTTTCTTAAGAGGCATGTCGTACTCCTTCTTTGTCTATGACTAATACTTGACGTCTTGGTTCATCTCCTTCTTTAGGAAATGAGACATGAATCCAAGAATCATACTCTAAGATGAGCTGATCAAATCCAATAGATGAACTAGCCAGAACTGAAAATACGTCAGTGACATCACCATAACGATCACAAGTAAAATCAGCAGCAAGACCAAGTATGTGTCTACTTGTTCTTTTTGATCCCAAACGATCGTTGAGATCCTGACACCTAAAACCACTACTAATATTAATAGGATTGTTATCAAGCTTAGTCCTAACATCTTCTAATCCTTTTGCTAAAGTTTTAAGATTCTCTATTTGTTCTTCGTTAGGAGCATTATCTATTCCGTATCTAGAAGCTGTTTGAGATCTAGTAAATTCAATTAATGTAAAGTGTTCTGATAACCTCATTTAGTTAAGCCCTTGCTTTTCTCCCAAGTTCTAAGACCTGCAAGACCAAGCATGGCTAATGTGAGTTCCATAAGAACATCTGTTTGTAACTGTGGTAATACTAAAGTAATGCCCTGTAGTGCAAGCACCCACTGAGCAACTGGGGATACCACAAACACCCAAGCAAAACCAAGCCCACTGCACCAACCAAGGAAAGGACGCCAACCACTAACGAAAACAGAGCGATGAGCAGCTTCGACCTTATTCGTCTCAGCCTGAGTGAGATTAATCTGAGCTGCATTATCGATAAGAGCTTTTTCAATTTCTTGTTTTGCTTTCTCTTTGGCATTGTTGTCAGGTATTAGTTTGTCTAGTACAGTTCCAATAATAGGTAATATAGCATTAATCACTTAAACACAATCTCCTTCAGTCGTGATACAGTCTCCTTGAGAACAGTGAACATTTTTATTGTTTTTACTTGTATAGTTTCTTTGAGAGCGTGGAGTGGATCTCGGATAATTTCGTAAGCCACGAGTATCACACAAACTGAAATTAAATGAAGTGTCATAGACATCTTGGTTTCTCCTTAATAATTGACATAGTCTTGATAGCATTATAGTTTACTGACCACAACGGCAACAACAATAGCACCGAAACCAGTCATGCAACCCCATATTAATTTGTTGAGCATGGCTTCTAAACGATCAAGACGATAGTGCAAGGTTGCATATCGTTCTGCACATAGTTTCTCGTGGGCGGATAGCTTTTCGTCTGGTGTCATAATTATACGCTCACTAGATAACCACTAAAATTCATAAACTGTTTATCACTAGCACCAAGAGTTATAGCAGATCCTTGACTTCTTACATACACTTCCACATAGTCTGTAGAGCCATTCAAATATATTAGTCCAGAACCATTTATTTCAGCTTGCCCTGTATAACTGATTCTATTTGCTTCTATAAATGCTGAACCATTTTTATAAAACTTTAAATTAATGTAAGCATAAGCTGCTCCAGCATGATAAACATTTGTATTAAATTGGTAGTATCCAGCTACTGTCGGAGTAAATCTATAATTAGTGGCATTATCATAATTAGAATTAGTATCAAAGTTTTCATGGTCAAATACTACTTTAGTGTCTGTACTTGCACTTACAGATTGTGTGCCATTATTATAAGCACTAAATGCTGGAACTTTAGGATACATACTATTACTAGGCGTAATATTCCCACTACCATCTACTGTTAATATGGTGCTACCATCTTGCTCTATTGTAGAACCAGATGCTGTAGGTTTTATGGATATAGTCATTATTGTATTCCGTCTAATTGTTCCTGTGTAGGTTTAGCAAGTGTAGGATGATTCCATTCTTTGATGTAGTCACCTTTACCATCGCTGTCATTCTGAAGCATGATTGTACCTGTATCAGGTGCAAAGTCATCTACTGTTAGTTCTGTATAAAGTGTTGTTATTTTATCGTATAGTGTCATGTTTTTTCCTTATGCTTGTTGTACTAAATGTCCTTGCCACCAAGTTATTGCTGAACCAGCTTCTGTATTAAATGCACCACTACTGTTGCAATATATTTCTACATAATCTGTTGTTCCGTTTAAATATACAATCCATGTTCCAGTTATACCGCCATAATTTCCGTTTGGATTTTGCATACCACCTCTTGCAAAACCTCCTCCATTTTTTTGCAACTGATTAATATTATATCCAGTTGTATATGGTTGAAATCCAAATCTTGAGCTAATAAAATACCAACCTGCTATATTAGGAGTAAATCTAGAATTAGAGGTATCATAACTACCACCATTATTTAAACTAGCAGTAGGGTATGTTATTTTTGTCCATGTATTTGCAGAAATTGATTGTACACTAGTATTGTAAGCAAAAAATGATGGTATAGTTTCTGTATGTTTATATCCATTAGCATTGAACTGACCTACCTCTGTAGGACTATCTGCATTACCTACACCAATCCTTAATGTTCCATCAGGTGTAGATGGCTGATAGATAGTAAAGTTATTGCTAGAGGTAGCATCTGTTCCGACTTGTAGTTTTTTTGATTTTACTGTACTCATACTGCCCTCACTAATACTGCTTGAAAATATGTTCCTTGACTAAATCCAGATAAAGTTTGAGAATTACCTGTAGATTGGTAAAAATATCCTTCTATATAATCTGTGCTTCCATTCATATAAACTATAACATTAACTTGTGGCATGATATAAGAGTTTGCTATCTGTGATGTTAAATTTCCAAAACTATTAAAACCTCTTTTGTATTGATAACCATTTTTAAAAACAGCAGTCAATATTTCACCATTACTAGATATTGATGCTGGTTGCAATCTTGCAGCTAAATTAACTTGATAATATCCAGCAACAGTTGGAGTAAATCTTGATGCGCTCGTATCAAAATTAGAATTAGTATCAAATTCTTCTATATTAAATACTATTTTTGTATATGTAGCATGTGATATTGTTGAACTAGAATTAGCATACGCACTAAACGCTGGTGCAGTAGATACTATTGGTCCACCAAATGTACTTGTTGTATTTCCTTTTATCTGTGTTGTCATACGACACTCCTACACTTATCAAAGTGGTATCTATTCATAGCACTTCCTCTTCCTGTTTTGCCACAATGTGGGCAGGTTTTTTGTATTCTTAATTTTTCCAAGTGTTCCTCGCTAAATTTTTTACCTAACCAATATTTAGTTGGATTAGCTTTGATTGATGCAGACATTTTTGCTAATGTTTCTTTGTTGTGCTTTTTACCATAGAATGGATTATTTTTACCACCCCTAGTACCTTTCATTGTTTCTGATGTTTTCTTTTTCTTTTCATCAGATACAACATACCCAGAACCCCCTTCACCACCATCTGTTAGATTAGCTAATATACCTGTTCCATTATCTATTCTTCCATATTTAGCAATATATTCTTGCTCTATAAATAATGCTAACTCTTCATCTATATTATCTATTAACTTTTCAATTATCGGCTCTTCACCATTGCGTAACATTTTACGGATAATTTTAATTGCAATACGATTAGAATTCCGATTACCTCTAGCATCATATAGATGTTGCATTATTCTATTGCCATGACCTTTACCAACATAGAATGGTGTGCCATCAGTTCTTTTATATACGTATGTATAAAAGTTCATCATACTACTGACCACGTACTCCCATCACCGATAGTGATAGTAATTCCGTCTGCAACTGTAACAGGACCAGCAGTCATTGCATTACGATTATCTGCTAGTGTGTAGTTTGTATCTAGTGTAATACTGTTTTCTACGAAACCGATTCCATTCAAAGTCAATGACATTATTCTGCCTCCTCTGGTGTGTTACCTTCTGCTACCCATTCTAGGTATTCTTGGTAGTCTGTATTGCCTTCTGCAATAGGGATAAACCATTCATTATTCTTAAATAATCCAACAAAATTTCCATAAGGGTCATTTACTTTTTTATATGTAATCATTATAACTCCGCACTCATAATTGCACCGCCTGCATATAATCTTCCGCCAGTTAATCCACTTGTAACATACATTTGACCAAATCCTTGTTTGTCGACTACACCAGCAGCAAAATACGCATTGCCAACGCCTGCATTTCCATAACCAACATTAAATAAAGTATTTAATGACCCATTATAATAACCTGGTCTGTTACTAACAGTACTATTAATACTAGGAGTATCTCTCATGTCAACCCTAAAAGTACCTGTTACACATAATTCACTGGAATTATGAGCAGTTCCAGCAATAGGCACAATTTGAAAATATCGCATACATCTTGCTAACTCCATATCATAAGGTCTGTGTTCAAATGGTGTAGCTGTGTCACCTACTTCTAGTTGGACACCTGTGATGTACCAAGTGGCGTTGAGAGTTCCAATGACCGAAACTGCTCCTGTTGTATTGCTGTAATTTGCTCCAGCCCAAGCACTAGCAGTTCCGCTTACATCTGGTCCACCACCAAGTCCAAATGTTAATCTACAGCCAACACTATTATTAGTTAACCAAGTTCCGCTTGTATCTCCAGCAACCGTTACAGTTTTATATTCCCAAGTGTCAGCAACAGATATTACATAAGTAAAAGGATAAGACCTGTCTTGTGCATTATTTCTTAATGACCCTCCAAAAGTTCCAGTCAGACTAGAGCGAACCCAAAATGATATAGTTACAGTCTTGGCAGACGCAGTTCCCCAACCAAGATTGGCAAAATTAAAACCTTCAATCCTCTGTTGAAACTGGGTCGCTTGAGTTGTGGTTAAAGTCCCATCTGCTGTGGTAGTTGTGAATTTTAATGAATTTACAAATCCCGTTGGAGCGGATGAGTCTTGTTGTGCTGAAAAAGCACCATCTGTACTGTTAAAAATTTGAAATCTATCAACAGGAAAATTACCGTTTGCAGTAACCGCACTACCAGCATTCCTCTGGTCAATCCTCATATCACCATTGATGATAAGATTGCGTACACCTAAAGAGTTTTGTGTTGCGAGTGTGCTATTGGTTGTAGGTAGCGTTAATGTAGTAGTTCCTGCTTCATCAGGAGCTTGTATAGTAACCTGACCGCTAGTATTTCCTTTTAAAATAAGGTTTGCCATTATTCTGCTTCCTCTGGGGTATTTCCTTCAGATAACCATTCTAGGTATTCTTGGTAGTCTGTGTTGTCTTGTTCTTCAAAAAAAGAAGTAGTAGAACCGTCTGTATTTGTTCTTATGATTACTGTTTGTCCAAAAGAATTTGTTGTTGTTTTATACATTATAACTCCGATGTAAATATTATTCTTGGGGCTAAACTGTTATTTGCAATTAATCTACATGCTTTAGTTGCAGCCAATCCACTAGCTACTGTGGCATTAAACATAACTTGTTGGAAACCTCTTTGGTCTATATTAATCGCTGTTGCTGCAGCAAATGCACTTCCGTCAGATACCCTTATATCTCCAACATTAGATGCTGTTAAAGATATACTTCCTCTCATTGTTACAGGTAAGCCTAACTGTATAGAGGCATTAGTTCCGCTTGTTTCAACGCCAATACCAAACGGTTCATATGTTCCAACACCACCATAAGCTACACAATACCTCTGACACCTTGCTAACTGTACATCATAAGGTAAAAACTCAAAGTCACTAGCACCTTCACCGACTTCTAATTGTACTCCAGTTATGTTGATGTAGTTAGATGTAGAGTCTGCTAGGTTAACTTGACCTACTGCTCTGTTAGCATTAACTGTTGTACCCCAAGATGTCTGTAATGTACCTGATGTAAAATCTGTTCCAGCAACTAACCAAAAAAGTAAATCTAGACTTCTTGCATTATCATTATCTAAAGCACCAATTGTATCTCCAGCATAAGTAATAGTTTTCTTTTCCCATGTGTCTGCTGTATTAATGGTATAAGATTTAGATATATATCTATATGATGGAGTGTCTACATCAAATAAATACGCAATATATGTACCTGTTTTATTAGATTTTACCCAGAAAGATAATGTTAAAGATTCTGCATTAGCAGTTCCTTTTTTAAGTTGTTGTAAATTTTGACCTTCAAGATATTGTGTAGCATATAAATAAGAATTAGCACTTAAACTAGAATTAGCTGTTGTACAATCCCACTTCATACTTGTTGCAAAACCTTCTCCTATTGGCACATCAGTATCTTGTGACATTGTCCAAGTTCCAGCAGTACTAATATTACTTCTCCATCTATCTAAAGTTAAGTAAGTGTCTCCACTAGAATAACTAGATGATGATGTCCCCCTCTGTGCAATCCTCATATCACCATTGATGATAAGATTGCGTACACCTAAAGCATTCTGTGTTGCTAGTGTGCTAGATGTAGCAGGTAGTTCTAGTGTTGTTGTTCCTGCAACGGCAGGTGCTGATATGGTAACTTCACCTGATGTATCGCCTTTAAGTTTTATAGATGCCATTATTCTGCTTCCTCTAGGGTATTTCCTTCAGATAACCATTCTAGGTATTCTTGGTAATCTGTGTTAGCTTTGTCTGCTGGAATGTAACCTCCATCTTCGTTTCTATAGATAATGTTTACATCTACATTGCCATCTAAATCTAATAGTTTTTTATATGTATATGTCATTTATAATTCCGCATTAATTAAAAGGTTAAAAGTACTAGTATCAAAATTTCCTCCACCAATGACTGAGCTACATTTGACTGTTGTAATATCGCCAATACTTCCTGAACCTCCTGTTTGAGTTACTGTTGGAGTAGCTCGTTTTGTAACTTTAAAAAAGTTAGTTCCGACAAAAGTATATCCATTATCATATCCTCTCCATCTACCTCCGCTTATTTCATAATATCTCTCACACCTCTGCAACTGTACATCATAAGGTAAAAACTCAAAGTCACTAGCACCTTCACCTTTTTCAAATTGCATTTGAGAAAAATCTATTGTGCCTGTATTTGTATCTGTAATTTGCACTCCTACCCATAAACTATGATTATTATTTGTACCTAATGTTTTACCTGATACTGATGGAACATCAACAGTAAATGTAAACTTTTGCCAATCAGTTGTTAAAGCTACTGTGCCTAAAGATGTAACAACAGTAGATGAAGGAGAGCCACCTGTGCCAAAATATTGCACTATTCTTGCATTAATAGTTGTAGAACCTGATGGGCGTCTAGCATAAAAAGATAATGTAGCTGTTTGTCCAGCTAAAGTTCTTACATCTTCAATTCTTTGGTGAACTTCATAATTTTGACTATTAGAGTTAATTGTCCATCTTCCATAATAACTTGGTTCATTAGGAACTTCAGTTTGTCCTAATGTAAATGACTGT
>Ga0222715_10004081_pt1 | contig 12850 bp, 10 predicted proteins | sample C33_9DmetaG_FD_165056 | JGI IMG/M metagenome (GOLD analysis project Ga0222715, IMG submission 165056) | Estuarine water microbial communities from San Francisco Bay, California, United States - C33_9D | ecosystem: Environmental > Aquatic > Marine > Unclassified | place: USA: California...
GCCGGGACCACCCGGACGACGGGAGACCCGGAGCGCGACGCCGCGCTCGCCGAGGCGCTGCTCCGCAGCGAGAAGAATCAGATCGAGCATCGGGCCGCGATCGAAATGGTCCGAGACGTCTTGCTTCCCTACTGCTCCTACCTCGACTGGACCCCGGAGCCGTCGATCGTGAAGGTGGCCAACGTGCAGCATCTCGGCTCACTCGCCGAGGGTCGCCTATCGACTCCGCCGGCGACGGTGATCGACCTCGTGCGGGCGCTCCAGCCAACACCCGCGGTGGGCGGGCATCCGAGGGATACCGCTCTCCAACTGATCGCCGAACTCGAGGGGTTCGAGCGCGGCCGCTACGGCGGCGCGATCGGCTGGGTCGACGGTCACGGCGATGGCACCTGGGCGGTGACGCTGCGTTGCGCCGAACTGTCCGAGGATCGCCGGGAGGCGCGTCTGGTCGCCGGTGGAGGCATCGTCGCCGACAGCGTCGCCGACGACGAACTTGCTGAGACGCAGGCCAAGTTGCAGGCGATGCTGAGCGCGATTGTGCGCCCCTGATCTCAGAAGTCGAGCTCGTCGATAACGGCCACCGCCGCCTTGTGCAGGCGCTGATGGACCGCGACGTTCCGAAGCCGATCGGAGGGCACCCGGATCACTCTCGGCCCCGGTCGCGAAAGCGCCGCCTCCAACTCATCGACGCTGTCGACCACCTCGGTGGCGACTCCGAAGGATTCGGCGAGCGACACGACATCGGCACCGTGCGGGGTTCCGAAGAGACGTTCGAAGACCGCTCCGCCCGGATCGTCGGCCTGCGGCAGGAACGAGAAGATTCCTCCCCCATCGTTGTCGACGACGACCACCCTCAGATCGACGTCCCGATCCGCGATAGCCCAGAGCGCGTTCGCGTCGTGCACGAACGCGAGGTCACCGACAAGGGCGACCGCGACCTGACCTCGCGCGGCCACACCGAGCGCGGTCGACACCACACCGTCGATGCCGTTCGCTCCCCGGTTGGAGTGCGCCACCGCGGTCGGACCTCCAAACCACTCGAGGTCGCGCACCGGCATCGATGACGCGACCACGACTCGGCCACCGAGGCGATCAGCGCATCGGGCGATCGTCCGCGCCACTGTCGGGTCATCGAGTTCAGGTCCGGAGAGCGACGATGAGTGGACCTGGAGCACGGCGGCATCGGCCGTCGTCCATGCCGCAGCCCAGCCGAGGTCGGCACGGGTCCCCGCAGAGCGAAGCGCCTCGCCGAGCGTCGCGGTCGCGACGACGTTCCCGTCCGGATCGATGCGCCCAGGACCGCCGATCTGAACCACTGGGCATCCGATCGAGGACAACCAGGTCGACAACACCTTCGAGGCAGCCGGCCGGCCGATCCTCACCACGACGTCCGGTCGATGTGCGTTGGCGAAACGCTCGCTCCGAACGATCGCATCAGCGGTGGACACCACCGAATCCTCAGGTCGAAGACCCGAGGTCGGATCGGCGAGCACCGGCCACCGGAGGCTCGCGGCCAGATTGAGGATCCCTTCGGGGTCGCAGCCGTGCCGGCCACCCACCAAGATCAGCCCCCGCCCGCTCAAGAGACCATCGGGCAGCGCCTCCTCCTGCGCCGATCGCGACTCGACAGCTGACTCCACAGCCGGCTCCATGGCTGGTGGCAACTCCCCGGGAGCGCCAACCAGCGGTTCGCGGAACGGCAGGTTGAGATGCACCGGGCCCGGTCGACTGCCACCAGCACCGACGGCGGCCGCCAAGCACGTAGCGGCCATCGGACGCCAGGAGGCCGGATCGGACTCGTCAGGAACAGCGGCGTCGGTCGACCAGCGCACCGCCCGGCCAAAGAGGTCGACCTGATCGATGGTCTGCGGAGCGCCAACACCACGAAGTTCGGGAGGCCGGTCGGCAGTGCACACCAACAGGGGAACATCGGAGAGTTCGGCCTCCACGACCGCCGGATGCAGGTTCACGGCCGCGGTCCCACTGGTGCACAGCACGAGGGCCGGCCGACCATCGATCGCGAGACCGAGCGCCATGAACGCCGCTGAGCGCTCATCGAGTACGACGTGACACGTGATGCGAGGTTCAGCGATCAGAGCGAGCGCGAGCGGGGTGCTGCGCGAGCCGGGGGCGATCACCGCGACGTCGAGACCAGCGGACGCCCACTCGTCGACCAGCGTCGCGCAGAAGGTGGCGTTCGCAGACACGTCCCGGACGATACGTGCCGAGTCGAGCGCACGTAGGGTTGTGACATGTCGGAGGGAGTCGCGACGCTTCGCATCGAGATCTGGTCCGATGTGATCTGCCCGTGGTGCTACATCGGTAAGACGCGCTTCGATCGGGCGGTCGAGCGACTCGGGGGCGAGATCGCGCTTGACGTCACCTATCGCGCCTACCAACTCGACCCGACGGCGCGCCCCGGCGTCACTGAACCGGTCACCGAGGCGTACTCCCGCAAGTTCGGCGGACCCGAGCAGGCTGCGCAGGTGATCTCCCGGGTCACTGCAGCAGCCGCTGAGGACAGCATCGATATGCGGCTCGATCGCGCGCTGCGGGCGAACACCGTGCTGGCGCACCGACTCCTCTGGTGGGCGTCCACTCCCGATTGCCCTGCATCCCAGTCGGCCGTGCAGGACCGGTTCATGCGCGCCTACTTCACCGAGGGCGACGACATCGGCGATCCGGAACGGCTCGCCGCGCTCCTCGGCGAACTTGGCGTGGACCCGGCGGCGACCGTCGATTTCCTCTCTAGCGACAGTGGGACGGATGAGGTGGCCAAGGAGATCGAGCGTGCCGGGGAGCACGGCATCTCAGCTGTGCCGACCTTCGTCGTCAACGAGCAATGGGCAATCCCCGGAGCCCAGGACGTCGACACCTTTGAACGGGTCCTGCGGCGTCTCGCCGAACGCCAATGACCCGACGCCTCGTCCTCCTCCACGGGTTCACCCAAGCAGCCGGCGCCATGTCGGACCTCGCCGACCGGATTCGCGACCTCACCACCGACATCGAGCCAATCTGCGTCGACCTCGCAGGACACGGCTCTCGGAGCGAGGATGCCCTCGATCTCGTCGCCGGAGCCCATGCCCTCGCCGAGACCTGTGGGCCGGCGATCTGGCTCGGCTACTCACTCGGCGGCCGTCAGGCGCTCCACCTCGCTGTCCACCGACCTGAGGTCGTCCATGGACTCGTGCTCATCAGCACCACCGCCGGAATCGAGAACGACGCGGATCGGGTGCGACGCCGCGAGGACGACGAGCGTCTCGCCGCGCGAATTGAATCGATTGGCCTTGAGGCGTTTCTAGAAGAATGGCTGACCGGCCCGCTCTTCTCGAACTTGGCTGACCCGCCCGCAGTCGCTGATGCCCGACGCTCCAACACCGCGGCCGGCCTGGCGACAAGCCTTCGGCTCGCGGGCACCGGAGCGCAGCGCTCGCTCTGGGCATCGCTCTCGGAGATGGCCATGCCGACCCTCGTTCTCACCGGTGAACGCGACGAGAAATTCACTGAGATCGGCCAACGTCTCGTGGAGGGCATCACCGGGGCGGCAGGTGCGACGGTGGAGGACGCCGGCCACAGCCTTCACATTGAGCGCCCGGACCGCACCGCGCACCTCATCGTCGACTGGCTGACGTCGTTGAGTTGAGCGACCGGCTTCGTGATCACGGGAGCGATCAGCCGGCGAGCACCAAACCGAGGGTCAACGCGAGCCCATAGACGAGTTGGACCCGCCCCGTGCTGCCGAGCACCGCGATGAGTTCGGAGCCTGAAGCACCCGAACGCACCGCGCGCAGCGGATCGCGGGCGACGAGGATCGCGACGATCCCGGCGAACGCCCCGGGATGCCATCCAGCGATCACCACAGCGGCGATCGCGGCTACGAGCACGAGCGTCGCGTAGAGCCACCGTGTCCGAGCGTCACCGAGTCGGACCGCCAAGGTCCGCTTTCCCACCTGCGCGTCGCGCGGAAGGTCGCGGAGATTGTTCACCACGAGGAGCGCGCAGGCCAGCGCACCAACTCCGCACCCGGCGATCACGCTGACGGTCGTGATCTCTCCGATCGCCACGAAGGTGGTGCCGACGGTCGCGACGAGCCCGAAGAACACGAACACGAACACCTCACCCAATCCGAGGTAGCCGTAGGGGGTGGGTCCACCGGTGTAGCCCCAGCCGGCGGCGATGCAGACCACCCCGACAGCGATCAGCCACCAGGAGACCATCGCCGCGAGCACAAGACCGGCCACGCCGGCGACCCCGAACGCCACCAGAGCGGCGTTGCGGACCCGATGAGCAGGAACCCCGCTAGCGACGAGCCGCAATGGACCAACGCGATCGTCATCGGTGCCTCGGACACCGTCGCTGTAGTCGTTCGCGTAGTTCACGGCGACCTGCAACGCGAGGCTCACGACCAGGGCGAGCGCGACCGCGACGAGGGACATGTCGTCGCCATCCGACACCGTCCACGCGGCTGCTGCCCCGACGGCCACTGGTACAACGGCGGCCGGCAGCGTGCGAGGCCGGGCGCCGAGCATCCAGAGTCGCCAACCGCTCGGCAGGGCTTCTTCGGTCGGAGACGTCGGTGTGGAGCCGCTCATTGGCGGCCATGATGGAGCGGTGGATGCTCCACGGCAACCCGGGCGGTACTTGCGGTGAACCGACTGATCGCCATTGACCTGCCTGGCGGTCCAGCGTTCGTCGACGCGCTCCGGTCGGTGTGGGACGCTGGCAATGCCGCGCTGGTTCTCGATAGCCGCCTGCGCGTAACCGACCGTCATGAGACCATGCGCCGATTCGGTGCCGCCGCGGTGCTCGACAGTTCTGGAACGACCGCCGACCCCTCAGGCGGCCGACCGGTCGAGGAGGGCGATGCGCTGGTGGTGCCGACCAGCGGATCCACCGGGATTCCAAAAGGAGCCGTTCTCACGCACGCCGCGATATCCGCATCAGCCCACGCCGTCGCGAAGCAACTCTCGATCAGCGACGACGACCACTGGCTGGCCTGCCTGCCGCTCGCCCACATCGGTGGCCTCTCAGTAGTGACCCGGGCGCTCAAGCTCGGCACCGGCCTCACCGTTCTCCCCGGCTTCGACGCCGACGCGGTGGCGACGAGCGACGCCTCGCTCACCTCGCTCGTCGGCACGGCCCTGCAGCGCACGGATGTCTCCCGGTTCCGCACGGTCCTCCTTGGCGGAAGCCGACCGCCGGCGAACCGGCCCGCGAACTGCGTCGCGACCTACGGCATGACCGAGACCGGATCGGGGATCGTTTACGACGGACGACCACTCGACGGGGTCGAGATGCGGATCGTCGACGGCGAGGTGTGGGTGCGAGGCCCAATGCTGATGCGCGGCTACCGCGATGAGGCCGACCCATTCGTCGATGGCTGGCTGCCGACCGGGGATACGGGTTCGATCGACGAGAGTGGACGGCTCTCAGTGAAGGGCCGTCGTGGCGACATGATCGTGACCGGCGGAGAGAATGTGTGGCCCGAACCGGTGGAACAGGTGCTTCGGGAGCACCCCGATGTGCTCGACGCCGCGGTGTTCGGAGTCGACGACGACGAGTGGGGTTCGATCGTGGTGGCCCGAATCATCACGGAACGTGACGACCTCACCCTCGATGAACTCCGCGACCATGTGCGCGCCACGCTCCCGCCGTGGGCCGCACCGCGGCGAGTGGAGCGGGTCGATCGGATCGAACGCACCGCGATCGGCAAGGTGCGGCGCGATCTCCTTCGCTGAGGTCAGACGGCGGCGCCGCGCACGCCGGCCCCACCATCGATCACGTAGGTCTCTCCGGTGATCCACGACGCCATATCCGAGGCAAGGAAGGTGGCGAGGTTCGCGATGTCCTCCGGCGCCCCGAGGCGCTTCAACGGGAGTTCGGCGGCCAAACGTTCGCCGAAGTTCTCAACGAGCACCGAGGCGAAATCCGTGGTGACGAGTCCGGGTGCGATTCCGACCACCCGGGTCGGTCCGATCTCACCGGCGAGCTGTCGCGTCAGATGGATCAGCGCGGCCTTCGTCAGGTTGTAGACGCCGAGCGCGCCCTCAGCGCGCAAGCCGCCCACCGAGGCGACGTTGATGATCACACCTGGCCGCTCCGCGAAGGCGAGACGATGGGCGGCCGCCGACCAGAAGACGGGGCCACGCAAGTTCACCTCGAAGGTCTTGTCGTATCGCCCCTGGTCTACGCCGAGCACCGGCCCGTAATACGGATTGGTCGCCGCGTTGTTGACCAAGATGTCGAGGCCGCCGAACCGCTCGATCGTGGCCTGCACGCAGGCTTCGCCAGCGGCGATGTCGCCGGCGTTCGCGGCGAACACGGCCGTGTCACCGTCGATTGCGGCGGCTGCCTCCTCAAGTTGGTCCTGCTTGCGTGAGGACAGCATGACTTTGGCACCAGCCGCTGCCATCGACGTCGCCATCGCGCGACCGATTCCCTTCGACGCGCCCGTGATCAGCGCGACCTTTCCCTCGAGTGAGACGTGCATGCGGCGACCGTAGCCGTCGCGCGGTCAATCGCTCCCGTCGGCGTCCTCGCCGGATTCGTCGGTGTCGGCGACGACCCCAGCGGGCACCTCGACCCGAACACGACGAACACGCCGCCCCTCGACGAGTTCCGTGATGAACCGATGACCCTCGAACTCGACCACGTCGCCGGGCTCAGGAACCCGCTCAAGCGAGGAGAAGATGAACCCTCCGACCGAGTCGAAGTCCTCGTTGGGCAGGTCGACGCTCAATCGGTCGTTGAGGTCGTCGATGTTGGTCGTGCCCGCGACGATCAACTCTCCGGTGGGGAGCTCCTCAATGTCGGCTCGATCGGTGTCGTACTCGTCGACGATCTCTCCGACGAGTTCCTCGAGGCAGTCCTCCAAGGTGATGACACCAGCGATATCGCCGTACTCGTCAGCGACGATCGCGAGATGGAACTGCGCTGCCTGCATCTCACGCATGAGGCGCGCGACCGGCTTGTTCTCGGGGATGAACACGACCGGTCGGATGAGATCGAGCACCGGTAGATCGCCGCGCCCCTCCCGCTCAGCTCGAATCAGGTCTTTGGTGAACGCAATACCAGCGATGTCGGTCTCGTCGTCACCGAACACCGGTAGTCGACTGAAGCCGTGGGCGATACCGAGATTGAGCGCATCGGTCACCGTCGCTTCGTTCGCCACGATCACCATGTCGGGCCTCGGCACCATCACCTCGCGTGCGACCGTGTCGCCGAACTCGATGATCGATTCGATGAGCTCACGCTCTTCGTGCTCGATCACCTCACCCTCAGCGGCGGCCTCGACGATTCCGAGGAACTCCTGCTCGCTGACGAACGGTCCTCGTTCGAGTCCGCGTCCCCGGACGATGATGTTCGTGAGGCCAATCAGGCCAGACGAGATCAACTGCAGCGGGGCGAAAGCGGCGAGCGCCCGCACGGGGCGCGCTGCCACCATCGCCGCTCGGTCGGGATGCAAGACCGCGTAGGTCTTCGGCACCGCCTCGGCGAGCACGAAGAACACGACGACGTTAAGGGTGACACCAACCACGACGCCGATGCCTCCGAAGAGCCGGCCGGCGACGATGCCCGTGAGGGTCGCTTGAACGGTCTGGCAGATGTTGACCGTGAGCAACAGTGGGTTGATCCAGCGTTCGGGTGACTCCATCAGCGCCTGGAGGCTCGCTCCAGCGCGCGGTCGCTCCTCGAGAAGAGCGGCCGCTCTCGGCTTCGTCATCTTCGACAGCCCCATCTCGGCCATCGCGAGGAACACGAGCACCAGCAGGAGCACACCGATCGTGACGAACATCAGCACATCGGTGCCGGTCACCTCGGCGGCGATCACTCCAACGGCGGTCATGAACGATGCTCCGCGGAGAAACCGGTCGGCACCGGACCCTTCCAATGATGCTGCTCGAGCAGCAACACTTCGAGTTCCCGCATGTCTCGAGCCTCCTCGGGTTCGGCGTGATCATGGCCGAGCACGTGGAGCACGCCATGCACGATGAGCAACGCGATCTCATCCTCGAGCGATCCGGCATGGTCGGCAAACTGACGTTCCGCCACGGCCGGGCAGACCACGACGTCACCGAGGAGGCTCGGCGGCCCCCCGGGAGAGTCGGAGAGCGCCGGAGCGTCGAGCGGGAACGAGAGCACGTCGGTGGGCCCGTCGACTCCCATGTGCTCGAGATTGAGTTCCGCGATCGTCGCTTCGTCGACGAAGGTGAGGGTCAACTCTCCTCCGCATCCGCGATCGGCGAGCACGGCCGCGGCCAGCATCGCCCATCGGTCGGCGTCGAGCGGCACGTCATCTTGGTCGTTACCGACCACGATGTCAGCGGGCGTCTCGACGCCGGTGGGACTCGGCGGGTCAGCCACGGCGCCGTCCCCCTCCGTCGCGTTCATAGGCGGCGACGATGTCGGCCACGATGCGATGCCTCACGACATCAGCCGCATCGAGATGGACGAAGCCGAGGCCATCGACTCCATCGAGAACACGCTCCAGCCCGTCCAGGCCGCTTCTCCCGTCGGGAACATCGACCTGTGTCGTGTCACCGGTGACGACCACTTTTGAGCCGAACCCGATGCGGGTCAGGAACATCTTCATCTGCTCCGGGGTCGTGTTCTGAGCCTCATCGAGGATGATGAACGAGTTGTTGAGCGTGCGTCCGCGCATGAACGCGAGCGGGGCGACCTCGACCGTCCCCCGCTCGAGCAGTTTCTGCGCCCCCTCGAGGTCGACCATGTCGTAGAGGGCGTCGTAGAGGGGCCGGAGATACGGATCGATCTTCGCCATGAGGTCGCCGGGGAGGAATCCGAGGCGCTCACCCGCCTCCACTGCCGGGCGGGTGAGGATGATCCGCTGCACCTGCTTGGCCTGTAGGGCCTGGACGGCCATCGCGACCGCCAGCCACGACTTCCCGGTGCCGGCGGGGCCGATTCCGAACGTGATGACGTTCTCGGCTATCGCATCGACGTAGCGCTTTTGGCCGGCGGTCTTCGGCCGCACGGCACGACCCTTGGATCCGCGGAGCACCTGATGGGTGAGGACCTCCGTCGGACGCTCGTCGGCGCGCACCATGCCGATCACACGGCCGAGCGTTGGATCATCGAGTTGCTGGCCCCGCTCGAGAAGCCCGACGAGTTCCTCGAACAGCCGTGCGACGCGTTCCGCGTCACCTCCTCGGAGGTGCACCTCGTTGCCCCGGACTGTTATCGAGGTGGTGGGGAACTGTCGCTCGATCTCGCGCAGATGCTGATCACGAGGACCAGTGAGGGCCGCGAGCAGATGCTGACCGGGGACGACGACCCTGACCGGGGTGTCAGTGGATGTCATGCAGAGCCGATCATGCGTGGGCACGGGCGGCTGCAGCGGCGTCGGAGGCGACGTCGGTGCGTTGACTCATCCCCGGGAGGCTAGCCGCCGACATCGAGCGCTGCGGCTCTGAGATGACGCGTCCGTTGAGGACGGCCAATTCGCAGGGATTTAGCCAAACAGTTGTGGGACACTGACCGCGTGCCAATCCCCGACGCGTCGCTACCCCCGCCACTTCGCGCCGCTCAACGAAACCCACGTGCGCGTCGACTCCGCAGGTTGACAGCTGTCGTGTCGGTCACGGTTTCAGCGATCACCGTGCTGCCGCCAGCGGCACCGGCGACAGCGACTGGGCACCCAACGAACACGATGATCACCGGATCGTCCGATGAGACAACCCACCTGGTCACCGTCGACTCCGCGGCGACACTTCAACGAGCCATCGAGTCGGTGGAGCGGATGGGGGGAGCCGTCGACCAAGTGTTCGACACGGTGCTGCTCGGCCTCGCCGTGCGTCTACGCGACGACGGTCTTGATGCCCTCACTCGACTCCCCGGGGTGGCGGTCGTCGATGAGGAAGTCACGGTCTCCTCCACCGCTGAGCAGGCGAACCCGCCGTCGTGGGGCCTCGACCGGATCGACCAGACGGCACTTCCCCTCGATGACCGCTACACCTACCTGTCGTCTGGGGCAGGTGTGACCGTCTACGTGGTCGACTCAGGCATCCGGCCGACACACAACGAGTTCGCCGGCCGAATTCCGTACGGCGCTGTCTACGACTACGACCGGGTCCCATGGGAGCGATGGTCGGGCTCCGTCACCAGCGGCTTCGAGGACTGCGCCTCGGGCGCGGGCCACGGAACTCACGTCGCGGGCATCGTCGGCGGATCCACGTACGGCGTCGCCAAGTCGGTCACCGTGATCCCGGTCAAGGTGCTGGACTGCGCGGGGAACGGCACCGACACCGCGGTCATCGCCGCCTCCGAATGGATCGCCCAGGACGCGGCCAGCCGTGGGCCGGCCGTCGTCGTGATGAGCCTCGGCGGCGACCCGTCCTCCCCTCTCGACTCCGCGGTCCGCGGCCTCGTCAACTCAGGCATCCCGGTCGTCGTTGCCGCGGGCAACACCGGAGATGATGCCTGCAGTTACAGCCCGTCGAGGGTGGGCGAGGTGATCACCGTCGCCGGCACTACCCGTTCGGATCGGGCGATGACCTCCGCCGCCTACGGCGCCTGCGTCGACATCTTCGCGCCCGGAGACGGCATCACCTCGGCCGGAATTGCCTCCGACAGTGACTCGGCCATCAAGTCAGGGACCTCAATGGCTGCCCCGCATGTGGCCGGCATCGCCGCTCGCCTCCTTGAGTCGGATCCGACGGCAAGCGCAACGACCATCTGGGACCGAATCGCCGCCAACGCGCTGGTCGGCGTCGTGTCATCTCGCAAAGCCGGAGACCCCGATCGGCTCGCACACCTTCCTGGATCAATCGTGAGCGTGGCGATCGAGATCGTCGGAGCCGGCGGCTCCGTGGAGGCGTCGACTGGGACGACCTGCGTGAGCACCTGCCAATTCGAGGCTGCGGCTGGATCAACGCTCAACCTGACGGCCCGGTCATCTGACGGAGTGCTGCTGCAATCTTGGGGCGGCGCGTGCGCCTCGCAGGGTGGCGTGACGTGCCAGATCGTTCCGGCTGGCTCGACAACGGTCGTCGCGAACTTCGGCACCGTCGACCCGCGCGACTTCGAACCGGTTGGACCGACCCGGATCGTCGACACACGCACCGGGGCAGGCGGAGTTCCCGCCGAGCGAGTCGGCTCGGGCGGCCCAGGTGGCACCCCGCTCATGATCACCGTGGCCGGTCGAGCCGGCGTGCCAGTGGAGGGAGTGGCCGCGGTTGCGCTCAACCTCACCGCCGACCAGACCTCGGTCGCCGGTTCGGGCTACGTGTCGATCTATCCGTGCACATCGACCACTGAGACACCTCCTGGTGTGTCCCAGTTGAACTTCGCCAATGGCCAGACGGTCGCGAACTCGGTCATCGTCCCGGTCTCTGCGGCTGGCACCGCCTGTGTCTTCGTCTTTGGTCGAGCGCACATCATCGCCGACATCACCGGGTGGCTCGCGGCCGGCGAGGGTTTCACAGCCCTCGCTCCGTCGCGGGTGTTCGACACGCGTTCCGGCGGACCCGGCGTCCCGGCCGGACGGATCGGCAACGCCGCCGGAACCGCGCCACCGCTGGTGGTCGACCTCCTCGGACGAAACGGGATCCCGACCGCGGGCGTCGGAGCGATCGCGCTCAACCTGACTGCGACGACGACCTCAGGATCGGGCTACGTGTCGGTCTATCCGTGCGCGTCGGCGGCAACGGCGCCTCCGACGGTGTCGAACGTGAACTTCTCCACTGGTACGACAGTGCCGAACTCGGTCATCCTGCCGGTCGACACCTCGACCGCCCCAGGTCGAACCTGCTTCCGAGTATTCGGATCAGCGGACCTCATCGTCGATGTGGTCGGGTGGTTCGGCACCGGGAGAGACCTCTCGACGATCTCACCGGTTCGCGCCTTCGACACGCGCACCGGGGTCGGCTCGGTGTCGACGATCCGCATCGGCGAGGGGGGCCATCGACTCCGTTTCGATCCTGTCGCGGCCGGCCTCGTTCCAGCTGGGGCGACCGCGGTGGTCATCAACCTGACCGCGACGTCGACAACGGCCTCCCCCGCGGGTTACATGACGGCGTACCCGTGTTCCTCGGTCGCGCAGGGTCCGCCGAACGTGTCAAACGTGAATTTCACCTCGGGGGCGACAGTCGCGAACGCCGCCATCACACCACTCGGCGCAGGTGGCTTCTGTCTTGATGCCTACGGCGCGACGCATGCCATCGTCGACATCTCCGGGTGGTTCGCCGGCTGACCGGCGACCGCTCGTTAGCCTCGAGACGTGAGCACGAGAGGGGTCATTCGTCTCGCGGTCGTGTCGGGTCTTGCGCGCATAGTGGTCGCGGTCCTCTGGGGGCCGTCGTTCTCTAACGACTCCGGCCGTTACACGAATCTTGATGGTGGCGGAGTAGCGATCGATTGGCTGGGACGAGACGCGAACCCAGCCCCGCTCACCCAAATCATCTGGCACCTTCCCCATGACCTCGCGATCCTCGTGCAGGCTGCCGTCTCGGGTGCTTGCTGGGGCCTGTTGGCGGTCGTGATCAGGCATTCCGCGAATGGTCGTGGCAGCCAGATAATGGCTGGCGCGGCAATAGCTGCTTCGTGGACGCCGATGATGATCACCTACGACGCAATGCCTCTTCCCGACTCAGTTGCCTATTCCGGCTCGATGCTCCTCGTCGCGGCGGTCATCGACCGAGTGCGCTCCGGGCAGCGGTTCCTGACGGGCGTCTGGTCGCCAACCGCTGTCGTCGTCGGCCTGTTGCTCGCCGTGGCGAGCCAGCCGGTCAATCTCGTGCCGCTGGCACCGTTGGCGGTGATCGCGCTCCTCCTGACCGGCGAGCAACCCAGGAGTCGCAAGTCGCTCGTTGCATTCGCGATCATTGGCGGC
>Ga0222715_10004084_pt1 | contig 12834 bp, 18 predicted proteins | sample C33_9DmetaG_FD_165056 | JGI IMG/M metagenome (GOLD analysis project Ga0222715, IMG submission 165056) | Estuarine water microbial communities from San Francisco Bay, California, United States - C33_9D | ecosystem: Environmental > Aquatic > Marine > Unclassified | place: USA: California...
ATCACTTATGATGTAATCGAGTGTCAGCCAAACTTTTGCGTGGTAAAAGCCAATGCAGATGCGAGTGGCAACACTATCCAAACATTCGGTTCGGCATTAAAAGGTACAACAAGTCGAGACGGAAATTGTAACACATTTTATGTAATGGAAATGGCTGAAAAAAGAGCCATGAGTAGAGCGGTCCTTAAATTAACTGGTTTCTACGAACTCGGTGTGTTTGGCGAAGATGAAAGCGAAGATTTTAAAAGAAAGGATGCGTCATGGAAGAAATAAAAAAACAAGAAATACTTGCAAAACTAGCAAGTGACGAGAACTATTATGGCGAATACGGAAGACAATTTCTTTCTAATTCAGACATCGGAACACTAATAAACAACCCTAGGGGTTTTTTAGAGCCAAGAGAGGATAATATTAATCTAATGTATGGCAGAGCATTCCACGAGTTAATTATGTTCGGAGAAACTCAGTATAGTAACTTTGTAGATGCTTCCACAAGAACAACAAAGATATATAAAGAGGCTTCTGAAGAAGCTGGTGGATTATTGTTCCTAAAAAAAGAATGGGAAGACCTTAACTTGTTAGTTGATACTGCTATAAAAAACAAGATTGTTTCTGATGTATTAAACAACAAAAGCAACTCATACGAAATTCCCAATTTGGGAAATTTAGGAAATGACGATGTGACTTGGAAATGTAAAGCAGACATCTTATCTGATGAATACATTATTGACATCAAGACATCAAGTTCTATTGGCGGGTTTAAGTATAGTAGTAAATCGTATAATTACGATAGTCAAGCATATATTTACTCAAGCTTATTTCAAAAACCAATGAAGTTTCTAGTCATAGAAAAAGGAACTGGGTGTGTCGGGGTTTTTAATGTTTCAGATGAAGCCTACCTCAATGGACAAGAAAAAGTAACGAAAGCCGAAGAAAATTACCTTAAATATTTCGTGAATAAGAAGGAAAGACTCGAAAACTTTACTATTTATGGCGAAATATAATAAACAGGACAAGATTGCTGAATTAGCAGACATTGTCCGTATTGCAATAACTATATTAACTTTAATTTTAATTTTTTAATTATGTCTACACTTATCAATGCGTCAATCAAAACTTCAGAATTGAAAAAAATTGACAAAAACAAAATCATTAAAGGAGAAAAAGATAGCTATATTCCTATCACTATTTCCATAAATGATGAATCACGATACGGGAAAAACGTATCAATTACAATTGCTCAAGACCAAGACGAGAGAGCCAACAACGCAACAAAGCAATACCTTGGGAATGGCTCTGTCATTTGGACAGACGGCAAAGTTGTGAAAGGACAAAAGGAAGAATCTAATCAAGGTGGTGGATTTGAGCTAATACAAGCCAAATCAATCAACAATGATGACATGGATGACCTTCCATTTTAATTAACTTAAATTCCCACCCTTCGGGGTGGGGTTTTAAATCCAATCTTAAATATGAATACACCAGAAAAATATAAACACTTAGAAATTATAGCAAAAATAATTGCAGAAAAAAGCGATAAAACCCCAGAGTTTATTTTTCTTGACACTAGAGTTAGGCAAATAGCAGATTTACGAGCAACATTTTTCTTTTTTGCAAAGCGTTATAGTCCACTTTCCCTTGACGATATAGGCAGATTTTCTGTGCACATGGGAAGACCAAGACAACATGACCATGCGACTGTGCTTTACAACATAAAAAAGGTAAAAGAGATAATGTCAATAGATAAAGGGTTTGCTAAATACATTTCGGAACTAAATAACGAAATAAAATTCTATGTTGATTATGACCGATATTGGTATGATGAAAAAGCAACCCTTAAAAAAGAAATTGTCAGCAAAATATACTCAATGGAGGCCATAGATGCCGTTTCTGAATTAAATCAAGTAGTAAATATTATATATGAAAACAATGATATTTTGAGTATACTGGCAGTAAACGCTCAAAATGAACTCATAAAAAAACAAGAAAGAATAGAAAATGAAGGGTTACATCAAACTACATCGGAGGATACTGGATTGGGAGTGGTATAAAGACTCTAATACCAAAAACATATTCATACACTTATTATTAAATGCCTGTTACGACGATTGCAGGTTCATGGGAAAATCAGTAGAGCGAGGAGAATATATAACCTCGCTATCAAGAATTTCCTCTGACCTAGACATACCTGTTCGTCAAGTCAGAACTGCATTGAAAAGACTTCAGCAAACAGGAGAAATCGACACGCAGACGACAAACAAGTATACAAGGATAACTATCTGTAACTATGAGAGTTATCAAATAGAAGAGCGTAAATCAAAGCCTAAAGCGACACGCAAGAGACAAACTAATGACAAGCAAACGACAGACATAAGTAAGAATATAACAAAACAAGAAAATAAGAATAATATTTTTTATCAATCTTGCTTGAACGATACCTCTTGGTCTGAAGTAGTGTGTATGCAAAACCAACTCACAAAAAACGCTTTGAATAAATTACTTGATGCCTTTCACAATCATCTCATCATGACAGACGAGAAAAAGACTACAATTCGTGAATTTAAATCTCATTTTGTCAATTGGCTCAAGTATAACAAAAACGTTACAATTAAGGACAATGGGCCTTACCGATGGAAGTGGAAAGGACAAGTAATTAAAAGCGGCTCTTTTGAAGATTTAGAGAAAGATAAAAGTTTTTTCGATAAGCCTGGGTTTGAATTTAAAATAATATCAGATGCAAGATAACGAATACAAAATAAAAGACTACAACATATATAAGTTAGACACAAGAGCAAAAAAATCAACGTGTCCTGTTTGTTCAGAAGGCAGAAAAAAGAAATCACAAAAATGTCTTATGCTTGATTGGGAGCGTGGATTAGGAACTTGTCAGCATTGTGGAGAGGTTTTACAACTTCATACATATGAAAAGGAAACGCAAACGAACCATACATATACAAAGCCTTATGTAAAGAAAACGCAAAATTCTTTACATATAAAAATTATTGATTGGTTTAAAACAAGAGCTATTTCAAACGACACTTTAAGTAAAATGAATATAACACAGGGTGTTGAGTTTATGCCTCAAGTTGGCAAAGAAGTAAATGTAATAATGTTTAATTACTTCGTTAATGGAATACTAACCAATATTAAATACAGAGATTCTCAAAAGAATTTTAAGCTGCATAAAGGCGCTCAAAAGACATTTTACAATATAGACTCAATTAAAGGGCAAGACGAATGTGTGGTTGTAGAGGGTGAAATTGATGCACTATCTTTTGTTGAAGCTGGATATGATAATGTCGTTAGTGTTCCAAATGGATTCACATCAAAAGGGCAAGTAAATCTAGATTACTTAAACGACTTTTACGAGTACTTTGAAGGTAAAACCAAAATATACCTATGCGTAGATAATGATGAGGCAGGGGAAAATGGCAAGAAAGAGTTGATACGACGATTTGGGTCAGAAAAAGTATGGATATGTGATTTAAAAGATTGTAAAGACGCAAACGAGTACTTAATTAAGCACGGAAAAGAAAGTCTATTGTCGGTCATACAAAAATCAATTCCCTGCCCAATAGAAAACGTATTGCGTGTTTCTGACATGGAGTCTGACCTAGATGAGTTTTATAAAAATGGAGTTAAAAATGGATATAAAATTGGTCTAGACTCATTTGATGGGATATTCTCTACATACACCAAACAATTTATAGTTGTTACAGGATTCCCATCTAGTGGTAAATCAGATTTTGTAGACCAAATGACCATAGGGTACAACATGATGTATGGTTGGAAAACAGCGTATGCCTCAACAGAAAATTACCCACAATACCTCCACGTAGATAAGCTTGTGCGTAAATTATATGGTAGCACACCAAAATATGAGGAAACCAAGCAAAAAAACTGGAAAGACTGTATTGAGCATATCAATAAAAACTTCTTTTTTATAGACTACGAAGATGGGTTTGACTTAGACAGAGTTCTTAAAAAAGGAGAGGAGTTGGTTAAAAGAATAGGCATCAGATGTTTGGTTATTGACCCATACAACAAGATAAGAGACAAGGAAAACCTCAACATGAGCATAACAGACTACACTAATACATACTTAAACAAAATAGATGCGTTTTGCAAAAAACACGATGTAGTATGTATACTAGTTGCACACCCAACCAAGCCTCAAAGCGACAAGGGAAAGCTTATAGAGCCAACATTTTATGATGTGAAGGGCGGGGGCGAGTTTTATGATATGAGTCCACATGGTATTTTGGTTCATCGTGATTACGAAAATGCGACTGTAAAAATAAAGGTTTTAAAGGTAAAGTTTGCAAACCTAGGAGAAAATCAAGCACATGTAGATTATTGTTGGAATGTAAACAATGGTCGATACTCTGAAATAAGAGACGGAAGCCCTGTTTGGGACAATACAAATTGGATGGATAAAAAAAACAATCCATTTGAAATAACTAAAACACTAGACTTGGAATTTGAACAATTAAATTTATAGTATGAAAACAATTATTTTAGGAATTATGGTTGTGGCAACAATATATCATGCCGACCCAAAGCAATGTAATGCTGATTATTTGACTACAGCATCTCTGAAAAAAATTAATTCACAATCACCTGGCTCTCACAGATGGATAGCCGTTTCAAGGGACCTAGAAAAACATGGGTTTGTTTTTGGAACAAAAGTATGCGTAGAAGGCGCAGGAGAAATGGATGGTATTTGGACAGTAGAAGACAGAATGAACAAACGATGGAAAAACCGCATAGACTTCTTGGTTGATTACGACATTAAAAGAGGAAAATGGAATAATGTTAAAATATACTTAGTTGATGAGCTTAATCAGAAACAGTAAAGAAGTTGTAATAGCAATAGACTTTACAGGAGTTCAGCACGGCGCCGTACATCCATCTGATATAGACGCTGTTTTAGAGTTTGATAATGACATTTTGATTCTGATTGAGGTCAAAAAAATAGGGAACGAAATACCTTTAGGGCAAAAACTCCTTCTAGAAAGGATATCCTTGTCTTGGAGAACAAAAAAAAGCGTAGTATTAAAAGTTGAGTATGAAGACATATACCCAATAGACAAGAATATACCTCTAGAGGCTTGTTTTGTTACAGAATACTTCCATCGTTGCATATGGACCAAAACAAAGAATCCGTATAAGCTAATAAGCTTTTTAAACTATTTAGGAGACCGATGGGAAAACAAAAAATGCAGGTTTTAGAAAACATAAGCGAAGCAATGAGTATTTGCTTTAAAAACAACGTGAAAGTTTACCCAATTGTTTTTGACCAAAACCATTTAAAGGTTGAGGTTAATTATAACGGAAGAAAGAAACAAACTGAAGCAAAATATAATTGGAAAACACAGCAAAAAGAATTACAAAACAAAATAAAAGAGCTATATGAAGCGTCTGCCAAAAAGATACAAAGTAGGGGATAGAGAGTTTTTGTTTGATTTAAAGTCATTACAATACTCATTTAACACATACAGAAAGTATACTGACGAAGAATTTATAGATAATATAGTAGATATACTACACTTTGCAACATATGTGTGTTGGTTAAAAGAAATACCTAGCGACGAGTGTCTTGCAGATGATGGAATTATACATGAGCTAATACATTGTCTAAAAAGCTCAACAAGAAATCATACCGATTTAAAAAGAATTAGGAAAAATTTTAACAAAACTTTGACTATTTAAATTTTTTTTTATACATTTACTAACAATAATTTAGCAAATGTTTGACTCTATAGTAGAAAGCGTTAAAAATAAGTACACAGACAGAAGTATTCGTGGTATTGAAAAATACAACACAACGCTTGACGATAATACAACAGATGACTTCTTACAACACCTTCAAGAAGAGCTTATGGATGCTACTTTGTATATAGAAAAGCAGCTATCTATAAAAGACCCTAAGCTTGACATGGTTCGTCAGTTTAATAAAACATACGACATCAAAACAGAAAAGAATCCTTCTACAATAGATGAAGATTCTTATAAACTTAGGTATAATTTAATTCTTGAAGAGCTTAATGAGTATCTTGAGGCGTGTAAAAACGAAGATATTGTTGAGGTGGCTGATGCTATCGTAGACATGATGTATATATTGTATGGATTTGTTTTAGCGCATGGGCTGTCAAATGTAATATTTGACATGTTCGAGGAAGTGCATAAATCAAACATGAGTAAACTAGAAAACGGTAAGGTTTTACGAAGAACTGATGGCAAAATAATGAAGGGTTCAGAGTATTTTAAGCCAAACCTTAAACAATTTTTATAATATGGAAGACGTAACAAAGTTTATAGAAAAGACTTTAGGGTATAAAACCTGGAGTGAAAGAAAAAAAATAGACGCATTATTGGAATATGATTGCAATCTGTATGCCAATCTTGGGTCTGATTCAACTAAAACCGAAAGAAGCCTCGCCAAAAAAACTTCACGAGCTCTATACAGAGCAATAAAGAGTATTAACAAGCAAGAAGGAGAGAAGTTCTTATGGCATATGGATTCTGATTAAAATATGGCCTTATCATCTCGTCAAAAATATTTGTCAACCACATTTGACCGAATGCATGAAAAATTAAATGATGCATACGAGCATGTCTTTGACGGTGAGTTTGAAGAGTGTAAAAATACCGTGAACTCTTTAATTTATGACCTACGCCAGTTAAAAAAGTCAATGCAACCATGAAAAAAAGAGTTTACATTACACAAGACGAAGGCAACGCTCTTGGTATAAAGCCAAAAAAACCACAACCAGGAAGAACAAAGTTCAGGGTTTTTTTAGACCAACAGGAACAACTAGAGCTAAATAAGGTAAGACATAGCGGAGTTTACGAGTATTGTCAGCAAAGGGGAATAGATTTTTCTTCTGTGAAAGAGTACTGGGACAAGACAAAAGAATACTCTGTAAAAGTAAGGCCAGATGTAATTTCTTACAACGATATATCTAAACAGATTATCGAGGAGATGGATAATCACTCCCCATCGTACCACCCAATAGAAAGACAAAAACAAACTAACCCACACCTTCTTGTATTAGACCCAGCAGATGTACATATCGGTAAATTAGCAACAAGCTTTGAAACAGGGGAGGATTACAACCAGCAGATAGCCGTAAAAAGAGTGAAGCAAGGAATAAAAGGAATATTAAGTAAGGCTTCTGGATTTAATATTGAGAAAATATTATTAATTATTGGTAATGATATACTGCACATCGATACGCCACGAAGAACCACTACAAGCGGAACTCCACAGGATACAGATGGTATGTGGTATGAAAACTTCTTGAACGCTAAAAAACTTTATGTAGATGTAATAGAAAGTCTTTTGTCCGTATCAAATGTTCATGTAACTTACAATCCATCGAATCACGATTATACAAATGGATTCTTTCTGGCTGATGTGATATCATCTTGGTTTAGAAAGTGCGAAAACGTAACATTTGATACCAGCATAAAGCATAGAAAGTATTTTAGCTATGGAGAAAATCTAATAGGCACTACACATGGAGATGGCGCAAAAGTTCAAGATTTACCACTACTAATGGCTGTTGAAGCTAATAAAGAATGGAGTAAATCAAAGCACAGATATGTGTATACGCATCATGTTCATCATAAGAACGCAAAAGATTATGCAGGGGTTACGGTAGAAAGTTTACGAAGCCCATCTGGAACAGATTCTTGGCATCACAGAAATGGATACCAACACAATCCGAAAGCAGTAGAAGGGTTTTTGCATCACCCTAAATTCGGACAAGTAGCAAGATTAACACATATATTTTAATACAATGATTATAGACGACAAAACAACAGAAAAAATCGACAACAAGGTAAAAGATGGTAAAATGAAAAAAGGCTTTTGGGCTGGATTGGTTTCTTTCTTTTTAGCCAAAATTTCTCATCTTCTTATTACATTTGCTATTGGGCTTTGGTTTGGGTTATTTATGCAGCCACTTGGAGAGATAAGTTGGGCAATTATAAAATTTATTGATAGCCCTGTCGTTGGTTTAATTTATTTAATTTTTATTACACGCTGGATTTACTTTAAATTAACGAGATAGTTATGGATTGGTATATGCTTTCTTTTACGTTTAGATGGCCTCATGAGGGAATGGTTGTAGGGTTTGAGATATTTGACCCGTCTGATGAGCAACCTTATAGCACGATACGTTTTCACTTTTTGTTGGTAACTTTAAATTTTGAATTTGGTAATGGAGACCAGCCTTTTATATAATTTTTATTATATTTGTATAAGCAAAGATTGCTAAAAGTAAAACTAGCCAACGAAATACCTTTAGTCATCTATTCTTTGTTTTGTTTTCATATAATTAAAACCCTCAGAAACTGCCAAAAAGTCTGAGGGTTTTTTCGTTAAATTTGTTTATGAATCTTCGTAAAAAAATATTTGTAAACAAAGAACTTTCCGATGCCGAGACTATGTTTGTTAAAAGCGTACTCAAGGATATAGATTTAGAGAGTTATTTAAAAGACTCGTTTATCTATGTATGTGTATATGAAAATGGAATTTTGGAAATATCGACAGTAAAAGACACATATATAAAATTAGTGTCTGAAGAATTAAATGTAAGTAGTAAAATGGCAATGCAATATTTAAAACATAAAGTAGAAATAGAGCAGGGTTTAAATAAAATTCTGTATTGGTGTAACATAAATAATATAAAAAAATACGTTCCCGTTGTTAGCGACAATGGAGTAGATGTTGAATACGCTAATTTTAACGTATATGCAGAAGGAGTTCCAGAAGCTGTAAACGCATTGAGCAATATGTACTACGATGATTACATGTATTTAGAAGATGTAGATGAAGAAGTATAGACAAAAAAGGCAAATAACCAGGTCTAAAAAAACAAAAATAGACGGCATAGAATTTCAGTCTAAGCTAGAGTCCCATATGTATTTACTGCTAAAAGCAAATAAAATACCCGCTGGATATGAGGCGCAAAAGTTCACAATCATCGATGGATTTGAGTCAAACTTTTCTTCTTATGAAAAAACCCCAACCAAAAAATATTTACACGACAGGGGACATAAAAAAACACTACCAATAACGTACACGCCAGATTTTGTGGATTTTGAAAACCCTCCAAGGTTTATTATAGAGTGCAAGGGAAATCCAAACGAAAGATTTCCAATCGTATGGAAGTTGTTTAAAAGATATATTTCCATAAAAGGCTGGACTACAGACCTTTTTATGCCTAGAAACCAAACAGATTGTCAAGATGTTATAAATATAATCAAGAACAAATATTATTCTTGACCATAAACTTTTGCTCTTTTTATCTCCTCAACCTTGTCTATTGCATAATTTCTAGCCTCTTTATCCATATTCTTCTTTTCGTCTTCCCACCATTTATCAAAATTATGTGGGTCTACAGTTTCTCCTTTTTCAGATAATTTTTCTAGATAAAATTGAACAAAAGCACTGTTTATTCCTTTTACAGTTGGAGCTCCTTTTGTGAATTTTTCTTCAATGGTTCTCTCCAATTTATTTAAAATCTTGTTAAAATCACCTTTAGGACCAGGAATGCTAAGATTTAACCATCTACCCCAATACAATATTTTTATTGCCTGGTCAAGTTTTTGCTGCATAACATCGTTATCTGCTCTTACATACTCTATAATTTCTCCACTACCAGTCTGTCTTATTCCTTTTGAGAACACTCTATCGTTATACAATCTTCTTGCAATCAAAAGTTTATCAACTGATTCAAAAGCAATTCCAAGCATCCCAGAGTTTTCTTTAAGAGCTAATAACATGCCATCTGTGTCCTTCGTGGCTTTTTCTAAATCTTTTGATATGTAGTCAGGAATTACTTCTTCTCCAAAAAGCTCATTAACCACAACACCTGCAATATCTATTAACGGGTCCCCAATAGCAAATGGCTGTAAAGTCTTCATGGCATCAGCGCTAGCCTGAATAATTACATTTGGCATAGTGCCTAATGTGTTTTTTTGCTCAAATTCGTAAGCGTATTTATAAAGCTCTAAAACATCTGCTTCAAACCCAGAGGCAGACTCTTGCATTGACAATTTAAATTGTTCCAATGTTTTAGCCTCTGAGCGTGGTAATGTTTCTAAAAGCTCTTTATATTCTGGACTTTCTACTGGAAGAAGAAAATCATTAATAAGCTGAGTCATACCACCATATCTTCTAACATCCTCTTCGTCTCCACCTAATAACAGGAAAAACCCAGCACTAATACCCGTCATAGCGGCATAATTAGAAGCGTTTTTTATGCCCTGAAACGTCATAACCTCAGACATAATACCTCTTAATCTTCGTCTAGCTTCTTCTTTTTCAACTTCTGGAAGATTAGGGTCTGCTAACCTAGCCATTTGATTCGCAGCGTTTGCTTTTGCATTCATTTGAAATTTACCCCAAGCAAACATAGTTCTTTGAGATGCTTTGGTCATAGAAGAAGCGTCTTTTGAATAAAATTCAGCTTCAGATGTGGGGTCTGTTTGTCTCATTGTTTCAGCAACTCTTCTGTCGGCATATTGTATCGCTTCTATGTTCGGATTTTCATTTTCCTTAGCCCACCAAGAATCAACGTCTTTGGGTATTATAGCACCCTGGTCTATTCTGTTCTGTAAATAATGAGCTTCAAAAGATGCATTTGCCGCAGCTCTATCGGCACTAGCAAGGAAAAACTCCAAGCTCAATTCATTAATCTTGTTTATTGTATCTAAAAATCCATCAAGAGTATATTTAAGTCCTGGCTTAAAAGTATTTTTTCCAAAATCTTCACTTAAATTAAATCTAGAAATATAATAACTCAAAGGAAGTGTTTTTTTACTGTCTATTGCAAATTCTGCTTTTAATGAATTACGAAGTCCAGTTCTAGATTGATTGTATATGTTTTGTAAGTTTCCTCCATTTACAAGATTAGAGAAAAATTGTTTAAAACGACCTCCGCTAACTTTCTGCCCATTCCCAGACTCAGCCAAACCAATCATAAATCTAGCTCCAGCCCAATTAACATGGTTTTTAGCCCTTTTGTCGGTAAGCATTGGATAAGTGCCAGATAATGCACTATAAAACTGAGATGCTGGCTGATTTAATCTAGCTAAACCAAGCGCTGAAACTGAAGAATATGCTGTTTGCATAAATTTAGAGTTGGTAGAAAGCAGTGTTGTTGGTAAATCACCAAAATCGACATTAGCATTCTGCCCCTCTGTAATCAGTCCATTAAAAACATCTAATCGAGAGCCAAAATATTTTTTAACCATTTCATATTCCTGCTCATTGGTGAACAAGTTGCGGAAATTTTGACTGTTAACCATAGAATTTAATGTTTCAAAATCACCTCTCGCATTAATATCTATTAAAGCACCTCTTAATTGACCATATGCTCTACCCATGTAGTCTCCAAAAGAAATTCTTGAGTTTTCTAGCTGGTCGTCTTCTGTTACGTCTTGAAGTAATCCAGCCATTGTTCCATATTTATTGCTATTTCTTCCGTCAGTAATTTCAGCACCATCTACTCCAATTCTAAAAGAAGGAACATAACTTCCTTCGGTAAAAAACGATTCTTGGCCCTCGTATTCCATTTTTCTTTGTTTGGCTTGCTCATGAGGGAATCGAGAAGAAAGTCTGTCTAATGCGCTTAAAATAGGTTTACGGGCATTTGAAGACACATCAGCAAAACTTTTTGCGTCAGCAACCCCTAAATTTTCAAGAGTTGTTTTTAGTTGCTCGTATTTTGTTCTGGCCACTCCGTCTTTAGGGTCTTTTTCAAACTCTTCTTTTCTAATCTGAAGCTCCTTAAGTAAAGAGTTCTTTTGTCTTAGAAATTCAGTGTCCATTCCACTTAACTGGTCGGTCTCTCCAGACAATCTTCTTAGATGCGCAAGAACCTGCATCTCGTAATCAACACTCAATTGGGTGTCTGTGTTTATTTCAAGAAGATTCGTTGGTATGCGTTTGTTCTTTGGAACAGTTTTATTGTACTCCTGGACATCTGCCTTCCATTGAGCTAAATCTTCCGTTATGTAGTTTTGAGCTTCAATCATTGATGCCGCTACTTTCCTGTTACCAGAATCAACAAGGTCAATCATTGGTTTGCCCTGCTTTGAGTTTCTAAATACCGCACCAAGCAGAACGTCAGCAGTCATTTGATTACTAACAAATATTTTTCTACCCTTTCCAAATGCAGTCATCATTTTTCTCCCCTCATTGTTTAGGTATGGATAAACATCATGCAGCATTGAAAATGGGCTAATGTTATTTTTAATATACCAAAGAGGGTTTAGTGGGTCGCTCCATTTATTTATTTTCTTTAGCCTATCAGACTTATCGAATATAGTTATGTCATCTTGGTTTAAAGCAAGTAGCTCATATGAAATCTCTTGAGAGCGAATAATATTTTCTACACGAGCAAACCTTGGGTTTTTCCCATTTTCTATGTCATTAAAAAAGTCTTTAATTATTTTCTGCTCTAAAACACCTAGGCCATTGTAAAAGTTTTTAGATTTATTTAGATTTTTAATTCTGTTTAGAATACTGTTTCTTCTCTGAACGGCTTCATCGATAACAGGTTCTTGTGTTGGCTCCTGAACAACCTCCTGTTCTCCCTCTGGCATCATTCCTTCTGCCTCTAATTCAGCGGAGGGTTTAACAGGCGCCTCAGTAGGCGCCTCAGTAGGCGCCTCAGTAGGCTGATTAAACAAATCCGATTCTACTTTGGATATAGCAGCCTCAATATCAAAATCAGCAGCCTCTTGGTCTGTTGTTTCAGTATAATATTGTGATGGGTTTTCAATAAAGTATCCTTTTACAGAAACCTCCTCTGTCGG
>Ga0222715_10004091_pt1 | contig 12820 bp, 16 predicted proteins | sample C33_9DmetaG_FD_165056 | JGI IMG/M metagenome (GOLD analysis project Ga0222715, IMG submission 165056) | Estuarine water microbial communities from San Francisco Bay, California, United States - C33_9D | ecosystem: Environmental > Aquatic > Marine > Unclassified | place: USA: California...
GGATTCGAACCGGCGACCTCCTGAACCACAATCAGGCGTTCTAACCAACTGAACTACAACCACCATTTAACACGCGCAAATTTATATTATTTTATCTAATATTTCTAATAAAATATTTTTGATATTTACTTATCTTATTAAAAAGATAAAAAATGAATGAAATAAATTCTATTTCTTTAATCCTTATGATTTTTTTCTACTTAAGCGCTGGAATAAGTCATTTTAAAAACCCTATATTTTTTATAAAAATTACTCCAAAATGGGTTTTATTTCCTAAAGCAGTCAATATAATAATTGGCCTAGCTGAAATAATTTTGGCAATTGGTTTAATATTTGAAGAATCAAGATCTATTTCTGCAATTGGAATTATATTATTGTTAATTATAGTTTTTCCTGCAAATATTAAGCATTTAAAACTTTCAATAAAAAAAAGAAAAAATATAATACCTACAATAATTAGATTACCAATTCAAGGTTTACTTATATACTGGGCTTATATTTTTATTTGAGATCGTGAAGACGATTTACTCCAATTGACTTTTTTGAAGTAAAGCCCTCTGCATATTCAACATTTATTAGTCTACCTAAATCTGCTGATCTATTTATAACATTACTAATAAAATTTTTATTAGTAATTAATGTTTCAGGCTCATCACTGTTAGGATCGAAAAACTGACTAGAATAAGCTTGAATTGCTTTTAGTTTTTTATCCATGTAACCAGAAACATCGACTAAAAAATCGGGAGAGGAATTTTTCCACTGGATATAATGATAAACATTATTTGGACGCCATTCAGTTTGATTAACACCATTGAATTTCGTGATTATTTTTCTCAAACCACTTAAAAAACAGGCATCACTGACTAGCTCTGCTCCTCTTGGATGGTCAATATGTCTATCATCTTGAGCATTACACAAAACTATTTCAGGTTTATATTTTCTAATTATTTTTATTACTTCGAGTTGATGAATATTATCATTAAGAAAAAAACCATCTTTAAAGTTTAAATTTTCTCTAAATTCTAATCCTAATATTTTTGAAGCCTTTAAAGATTCTTTATCTCTTGTAATTACATCTCCTCTTGTACCAAGCTCTCCTCTAGTTAAGTCAACAATACCTACTTTTTTACCTTTTTCTATTTCTTTTGCAATAGTACCTCCACACCCTAATTCAACATCATCAGGATGAGCTCCAAAAGCCAAAATATCTAATTTAATTTTACTCATAATTGACTAAGAGCTTGTTTAAGATCATTAATAATATCATTACTGTCTTCAATTCCTACAGAAAATCTCAATAAACCATCAAAAATACCTAAATTTTCTCTTTTTTCTCTAGAAATCTTAGAATGAGATGTTAATGATGGTGAGCAAATTGTTGATTCAACTCCTCCAAGACTCATGGCTGGTTTAATTAATTTTATTTTTCTAGTAAATAGAATAGCTTCCTCTAGGCTAGAAAGCTCAAAAGAAAGCATTCCTCCAAAACCTTTCATTTGTCTACTAGACAACTCATAATCGGGATGCGATTTTAAACCAGGGTAATAAACGGCTTTAACTTTATTATGACCTGAAAGATACTCTGCAACTTTTAATGCATTTTCATTTTGTTGATTTACTCTTAGAGACAATGTCTTTATACTTCTTTCAAGTAACCATACTGTATATTCGCTTAAATTTCCTCCATAATTAATTGATGATTCAATTATTTTATCAATATTTGATTTACTTGAAGCCAATGCTCCAGCTAAAATATCACTATGTCCTCCTAAATATTTTGTAGCACTATGAAGAGTTATATCAATACCAAAATCAGCAGGATTTTGATTTATTGGACTTGAAAAAGTATTATCAATAATAGAAATTAAATTGTTTTTTTTTGACAAATTTGAAATGGCTTGAAGATCTATAACTTTCAATAAGGGATTACTTGGTGATTCAATAAAAATAATTTTAGTATTCTCTTTGATCTCTTTTTCGTAATCTTTTATATGGAAACTATCAACAAATGAATATTCAATATTAAATTTTTTAAATTCTTTAATTACTAAATTTAAAGTTCCACCATAAATAGAAGATTGAAAAATAACGTGATCTTTTGATTTAAGGAAACTAAACAAAGAAGTAAAAATTGCAGCAATTCCAGATCCATATAGAAGTGCAGATTCACAATTTTCTAAATCAGCAATTTTTTGAGAAAGTGCTAATTGATTTGGAGTATTAAAATATCTAGGATACTTATCATCTTCAACGTCAATAAAATCATAAGCAGTAGATGGAAATATTGGAGAAGTAGCTCCTTTGAAACGATCATCAATTAAATCTCCTGAGTGAACGCATTTAGTAGCAACTCCATTGATTTTTTTCATTTTAATTAAGTTTTAATCCACTCAATTACAGATGGATCATCTGGTTTAGTTCTTGGTGAAATTATTTTCTCAAGATAACCATTTTCATTAATTAAATACTTTTGAAAATTCCATTTTACAGAAGAATCTTTGTATCCGTTTTTTTGTTTTTTAGTTAAAAACTTATAAAGTGGATGTATATCGGAACCTTTAACAGAAATTTTTTCCATCATTGGAAAGGAAACACCATAATTTTTTAAACAAAATTTTGCAATCTCTTCATTAGAACCAGGCTCTTGCCATAAAAAGTTATTTGCGGGAAAGCCAACTATTACAAAATTTTCAGATTTGTAACTATTGTACATTTTTTCTAAAATTTCATATTGGTAAGTAAGCCCACATTTTGAAGCAGTATTTACTATCATAATTTTTTTACCCTTCAAGCTAGACATATTAAATGTATCACCATTTAAATCTGTCAACACAAATTGATGAATGCTTTCCTTTTCCGCTAAAACAGTTTTTTCTTGAGAATTACAAGAAATTGAAAATAATCCCATAAATAAAAAAATAAACCTTTTCACATAAAATAATTATCAAAACTCATGCCATAAAAATTCTATATAATTTCAGCAGATAGGCCAGCTTCTAATAATTTTGTACATCTTGGTTTAAGATCTGAGTATGATCCAGACTTAACGCTACATTTACCTTTATAATGTACAATAATTGAACATTGCTTGGCCTGTTCTAAGGAATGGTCACAAACTCTTATTAAAGTGTCTATTACGTGGTCAAATGTATTAACATCATCGTTATACAAAATGATTTCATTTTCGTGTAAGGAATCAGATTCACTTAAAATTTCTTCAGATATTTTTTCTTTAGTACCCAAAACAATCTAAAATACGAAAATTATGACTTATCTGTTAGCTTCAATAATTTTGGAGAAATCTATTGCATTTAATGCTGCCCCACCAATCAGACCTCCATCAACATCTTTTTTACTAAATATTTCCGCAGCATTAGATGGCTTTACGCTTCCACCGTATAAGATTGAAACATTATTTGAAATCACAGAACCAAACCTTTTTGAAATACATCCTCTAACAAATTCGTGGATTTCCTGAGCCTGATCAGCAGAGGCGGTCTCCCCTGTTCCTATTGCCCAAACGGGTTCATAAGCTAGAATTATTTTTTTCCACAAGTCTTTTTCAAGTTTCATTACAGTAGAGTCTAATTGATTTTTTACTACATCAAAATGATTATCTGATTTTCTGTCACTTAATTCTTCACCAAAACAAAAAATTACATTCATTTTATTTTCAATTGCATGTTTAATTTTTTTTAATAGAAGAGAATCTTCCTCGTTATAAAAGGCTCTTCTTTCAGAATGGCCAATTAATGTAGTATTTACACCAATACTTTTTAACATTTTTGCTGAGACCTCTCCAGTAAAAGCACCGGAATCGTTATCGTTTACATTTTGAGAAATAACCTCAATACCAAAATCATCAATTTGTTTTACCGCTTTTCTTAAAAATGGAAATGAGGGTGCAATCATAATTTTAACATCAACACTACTGATTTCATTTTTCAAATCATCAATAAGTTTTATGGTTTCATTCAAATTATTGTTCATTTTCCAATTGCCTGCAACTATTTTTTTTCTCATTTGATTTTTAATTTTTAATTGTTGTTCTTGGATCTAGCCAAGTATATATTATATCTACAAAGATATTGATCATTATGAAAATAATTGAAATTGTTAACACTGATCCTATTAAAACTGGAACATCCAATTTATTTAAAGCGTCTACAATTTCTTTCCCTAACCCATTCCAGCCAAAGATGTACTCCACAAAAACAGATCCTGCCAACATACTGGCAAACCAACCAGATAATGCAGTTAATACAGGGTTAAGTGAATTTTTTATTGCATGATTTTTAATTACATCAAACCTTGAAAGACCCTTTGCATATGCAGTAGTTATATAATTTTTAGAGAGAACTTTTAATAAAGAATTTCTCATCATTTGAGAAATTACTGCAATTGGCCTTATGCCTAACACTATTGATGGAAGTATTAGATTTTTTAATTGTAAGCTCATTTTTTCTCCATAATCATCAAGTTCATAAAGACTACCTGTCATATTTAAGCCCGTAAGATCACTCAATACATATCCAAAAAGCCATGCAAATATTATTGCACTGAAAAAAGAAGGTACACTCATCCCTAATGTGCTAAAAATTTGAATTAAATAATCAATCCATGTATTCTTATATAACGCTGAAAAAATGCCAAGTAACAATCCTAATATAATAGCAATGGATATTGCAGAAATTGCTAATACAAATGTGTTAGGAAGTGTGTTTTTTATAATTTCTGAAACAGATAGTCCATTTTTTTGATAAGAATCCCTCAAATATGGAATTTTTAAAACAATCCTATTACTATTAGTCTCAAACAAATTAACATAACTAAACTTTCCTTCTTTTAGATGTGAAAAATTGTCAGGGTCTTTTGAATGTATTGAAATAATAGATAAATCATTTAAATAAAATAAATATTGAGTTAGAACTGGTTTATCAAAACCATATTTTTTCTTCAAAATTTTTAATTGTTCAGAATTCTCATTTTGACCTAACATCATTTGAGCTGGATCACCCGGAAGAACATTAAAAAGAAAGAAAATAATTGTAACTACTCCAAAAAGTGTAATCGAAATATCAAAAAATTTTTTTAAAACCAAAACATGATCCATTTAACTGTTTTGAAGATGAATTAATGCAAAAACAGAATAATTGATCATGTCTTGATAGTTTGCATCAATACCCTCACTTACAAGAGTTTTTCCTTTATTATCTTCAATTTGTTTAATTCTAAGAATTTTTTGAATAATTAAATCAGTCAATGAACTTACCCTCATTTCTCTCCAAGCTTCTCCATAATCGTGATTTTTATTTTCCATTAAACTTTTAGTTAAGGATAATTGTTCATCATACAATTGTAGAGCTTGATCTAAATTTAAATCAGGAGATTCAACAATCCCTTTTTCAATTTGAATTAAAGACATAATTGAATAATTTATAATTCCTATAAACTCAGAAATCTGTCCTTCATCAACTTTACGTTCCTTGTTTGTTTGTAAACCTCTAATTCTCTGAGCTTTTATAAAAATTTGATCTGTCAATGAAGTTAATCTTAAAATTCTCCAGGCACTTCCATAATCGGTCATTTTTTTTAAGAATAGATCTCTACAAATTAAGGTAATTTGATCGTATTGTTTTGATGTATTTGCGGCCACTAATTTTTTTATATAAATTTCGTTGAAAAAATTGAAATAGGTAGTTTACTTTTGTTAAAAGTTATTAAAAATATGACTTTAAATATCAACGGCTCACTTTTTGACTTATCATCACCCAAGGTTATGGGTATTCTAAATGTTACTCCAGACTCATTTTATGATGGGGGAAACTTTTCAAATGAAAATAAAATAATTGAACAAGTCAGAAAAATGATTTCTGAAGGAGCAGATATTATTGATATTGGAGGATACAGTTCAAGACCTGGAGCTAAAAATATAAGTATTAAAGAGGAGGAAAATAGAGTTATTCCAGTAATAAAACTTATTTCGAAGATATTTAAGAAAACAATTATTTCGATTGATACATTTAGAAGTGAGATAGCCAAAAAAGCCTTAGATAATGGAGCTAGTCTGGTAAATGATATTTCAGGTGGAGAATTAGATCCTGAAATGTATAAATCTGTTAGTCAATATAAAGCTCCTTATATAATCATGCATATGAAAGGAAATCCATCTAATATGCAAGATGACCCAAAATATGATAATGTAACTGTCGAAATTATCAAAGATTTATCAAGAAAAATACAAAATGCAGAAGAATCTGGAATTATTGATATAATAATTGACCCAGGTTTTGGTTTTGGAAAAACTTTAAATCAAAATTATAAACTACTAAACGATTTAAAATTATTTAAAACATTTAAAAGACCTATTCTAGCTGGTCTCTCAAGAAAATCTATGATTTATAAGGTATTAAAAAATAGTCCTAAAGAAGCTCTAAATGGCACAATTTGCTTAAATACAGTAGCTCTTATTAATGGAGCTAATATTTTAAGAGTTCACGACGTCAAAGAAGCAAAAGAAACGATTAAATTATTTAATTGTTTACAAGAAAACATTTAAAACTATTTTAACTAATTTTATAGAATATGGAAGACATCCTAAATATTGCTCAAAATTATATAATGCCAACAATTGATATAATTCTTTTTGGTGTAATGTTATATTATGCTTATAAATTAGTTAAAGGAACAGCAGCAATTAATATATTTTTAGGATTTGTAATTATCTATATTATATGGTCAATAACTGAACTTGTTAATATGCCCATTTTGAGCAATATTCTAGGAGGTTTTATTAGTGTTGGATTAATTGCTCTAATTGTTGTGTTTCAGCAAGAAATTAGAAAATTTCTTCTATTATTAGGATCTTCCAATATCACAAATAATAAAAATATACTACGAAAATTTAATTTGTTTTTTAAAATATCCAATGAACAGGCAAAAATGGATATTGATGAATTTATTTCTGCATGTGAGATTTTGAAAAAAAATAAAACGGGAGCTCTTTTTGTAATTGAAAAAAATAATAGTTTAGATTTTGTAAGAACAACCGGAGATGAATTAAACTGTGTTATTTCTGCTCCGCTTATAGAAAGTATATTTTTTAAGAACAGCCCACTTCATGATGGTGCTGTAATCATAGAAGGCAACTTTATAACTGGATCTAGAATTATTTTACCAGTCTCTGAAAATGAAAACATTAATTCAAGACTTGGATTGAGACATAGAGCAGCAATAGGAATAACTGAAAAAACTGATGCACTTGCTATTGTAATTTCAGAAGAAAACGGAAAACTTTCTTTAGTTAAAAATGGAGAATTAAAACACGAAAAAAACCTTGACTCTTTCAAATCTATGCTAGAAGAGGAGTTGGATTAAGTTGCTCATTTTTAAATTGTATTTCATAAAGATTTTTATAGTATCCATTTTTCTTTTTAATTAATTCTTTATGAGATCCACTTTCTACAAGTTTACCACCATTCATTACAAATATTCTATCCGAGTTTAAAATTGTTGATAATCGGTGAGCTATTATAATTGATGTTTTATTTTCTGTTATTTTTAACGTTGCATTTTGGATCAACTCTTCAGAGTTTGAATCAATACTTGAAGTAGCTTCATCTAAAATTAAAATTGATGGATTTTTAATATATGCTCGCAAAAAAGAAATTAATTGTCTTTGACCTTGTGAAAGCATAACTCCTCTTTCTTTAACATTATAATTATATCCTCCTGGCATAGACATAATAAAATCATGTATTCCTATTTTTTTTGCTGCATTTACAACATGATTAAAGGAAATATCAGGATTAGAAAGAGTAATATTATTTAAAATTGTATCAGCAAAAAGAAAAACATCCTGCAAAACCAAAGCTATTTTACTTCTAAGTGAAGTTAATTTATATTCTTTTATATCATTTTTACCAATTGTAATGCTTCCACCCTGAATGTCGTAAAATCTTGTAATTAAATTAACAATAGTTGTTTTCCCTGAACCTGTAGATCCAACGATTGCAATTTTTTCTCCTTTTTTAATATCAAAAGAAAGGTTATCAATAATTGTCTCATCATCATTGTAAGAAAAATTTACATTTTTAAATGAAATAGTTCCATCAATAGATTCTCCAATATTTTTGCCAATATTTTTAATTTTACTATCGGTATCTATTATTTTAAAAATTCTATTTGCGGCAACCATGCCCATTTGAAGAGTGTTAAATTTATCAGCAATTTGACGTAGTGGTCTAAATAGCATTTGAGACAATTGTATAAATAAAAAGATAACCCCTAAGGTTATTGAAGAATCTTCTAAAATTACATTTAAACCACCAAACCATACTATTAAACCAATAGTTATTGAGGTTGACAATTCAGCGATTGGAAAAAAGATTGAATTATACCAAACTGTTTTCAACCAGGCATTTTTATGCTTCTCATTAATTTTTACAAAATTTTCATATTCAATTTTTTGTCTATTAAAAAGTTGAACAATTTTCATTCCAGTAATTCTTTCTTGAACAAATGAGTTTAAATTAGCTACTTCTGTTCTAACCTCATTGAAAGCAACTTTCATAGATTTTTGAAATTTTCTTGTTGCAAAAAGAATAAAAGGAAGAATTGCAAAAATTGCAAGAGATAGCTTCCAACTTAAAGCAAGCATTACTATTACAACAACTAACATCTGCATTAAATCAGCGACAATCATAAAGAGACCTTGACTGAAAATACTTGCAATTGTTTCCATATCATTAACAGCTCTTGTAACCAGTCTACCTACAGAAGAACTGTCAAAATATTTCATTTTAAAATTTAAAATATGATTAAATAATTTTATTCTAATATCATATATAACTTTTTGACCTAAAAGATTAGCATAATAACTAAATAAAAACATAAAAACTACTGTCAATATTAAATTACCAACCATAAAACAAATCAATAATATAAAGTCCTCAAACTTTCCAACAGATAAATAATCATCAACAGCTACTTTAATTAAATATGGGGTTAGAGTTGAAAATAATGAAATTAATATGGCAGATATAGCAACAAATACAAAAATAGGCTTGTAAACTAATACATAATCTAAAAGTCTTTTAAACAAATCAACATCAAGAAAAGCTGTATTTTTTTTCATTAAAATTTAAAATCAGGATATATTATATTTGTTAGATACAAACCGTGTGCCGGAACTGAATAACCAGCTAACTCTCTATTTTTGCTTTCAATAACGTTTTCAATATGATCTATTTTATATTTATCCTCTCCTATTTCAATTAATGTCCCTACTATTGCTCTGACCATGTTTCTTAGAAATCTATTGGCAGATATTTTAAAAACCCAATTACCATTTTCATTTAACCATTGTGCGTTAGTGATTTTACAATCATAAGTTTTAACATCAGTATTACTTTTTGAAAAACATTTAAAATTTGTGTAATTGAAGAGAGATATCGCTGCTAAGTTCATTTTTGCAAAATCAATATCTTTTTTAACAAAATAAGCTGAACCTATTGAAAATGGATCTTTTTGGGTTGTAATAACATATTCATATGATCTTGAAATAGCGTCAAATCTAGCATGAAAATTTTCTTGAACTTCACGAATATTCATAATGAATATTTCTTTTTTTACAAATGAATTTATTTTGAATAAAAAATCATTTTTAGATTTGATTGTTTTTGAATAATCAAAATGAGCACAAAAATATTTAGCATGAACTCCAGTATCTGTTCTGCCAGCTCCGAGAACTGATATATTTTCTTTTAATAAAGTAGAAAGAGCTTCCTCAATTACTTCCTGAACAGTAATTGCGTTAGGTTGTTTTTGCCAACCATGAAAATTTGTGCCATTATATGATAATTCTAATAAATATCTCAAGGAAACATTACTTTTGTTGAATTCAAATATAGCTTTAATAAAAAATTCTAAAAATAATTAGTTGAAAAAAATTCTATTAATTTCGGATACACACAGTTATATTGATGATGTAATATTAAAATATGTTAAACAAGCAGACCAAGTATGGCATGCTGGTGATATTGGTAATATCAATGTTTTAGACCAAATCGAAAAATTATGTGAATTAAAATCTGTTTATGGAAATATAGACAATCATATTATACGATCAGTAACATCTGAAACTAACAGCTTTTTATGTGAAAAAGTAAAAATATCTATAGTTCACATTGCTGGAAATCCACCCTATTTTAATTCAAATACTAAAAAACTTATTGAAATTGAAAAACCTAAAATATTAGTTTACGGACATTCACATATTTTAAAAGTAAAATTTGATAAGAAAAATGATATTTTATGTATAAATCCTGGTGCAGCAGGTAGACATGGATTCCATAAGAAAAGAACTATGATAAGATTTGAAATCAACAAACATAATATCGAAAAAATGGAAGTGATAGACTTGGGAGAAAGGTCAAAAATTACCTAAGTCTATTTGAAGAATTAATTATTTTCTGATCTTTTTTAATTGCATTGATTGATAAAAAAATTAGAAAAAAAGAAAAAACAAAATATATCAAAGCTGGATCTGTTATTGAATTTTCAAATGATCTTTCATCAAATAAATTTAACAAACCAAACAAGAGAGTAAAAAAAGAAAACCTTAGTATATTTATTTGAACTTTTGGTTTCTTAAATAAAAGAATATTTACAGTAAATAGAATTGTTAAAATTTCAGAGAAAAAATAATCATTAATATATGGTCTAAAATATCCAAAATTAGAATCAGATAAGGACATTTCTGGGTTACTATCAATAGATATGAATATTAAAAAATTAACAAAAACCAATAATAACATATAAATGGACTGAATACGTTGGATCATAAAAATTAATTTTAATAAAATTACAATATTATATAAAGTAAATAAATATTCTTATATTTGAAATTGATTTTAATAAATCACTTCCACATTACACTCATTACACACACCTCAACATAACCAACAATAACTTAAATTTTATAAATGTTTGAAATTTCAACCCTAAAAGAAAAAAAAATTTCTGAGCTTCAAGAAATAGCAAATGAGCTGGGAATTAAAAAAGTTGCTGGAATTAAAAAATTGGATCTTGCATATAAAATTATTGATCATTATGCATCAAATCCTAAAACATCCGAAAAAATTGAAGACCTAAAAAAAGATGATGTTGTTAAAGATGAAGTAAAAAAAGATTCATCTGATGTTAAAAAAACAGATAATACTTCTAATCAAAAAAACAACAATAATAGATTCGTTAAAAAAGAAAAAAATCATAATAAAGATAATAGAAACAGATACAAAGAACCTGATTTTGAATTTGATGGAATCATTGAAAGTGAAGGTGTTTTAGACATTATGCAAGAGGGATATGGTTTTCTAAGGTCATCCGATTATAATTACTTAACATCTCCAGATGATATTTATGTTTCTCAATCACAAGTAAGACTGTTTGGTTTAAAAACTGGTGATACTGTGTTAGGACATGTTAGACCACCTAAAGAAGGTGAAAAATATTTTCCTTTAATTAAAGTTTCTAAAATTAATGGATTAAGCCCAAATGTTGTTCGAGATAGAGTTTCTTTTGAACATTTAACACCATTGTTCCCTGATGAAAAATTTAATATTGCTGAAAAAAACAGTACTGTTTCAACAAGAATTATGGATTTATTTTCTCCAATTGGTAAGGGCCAAAGAGGAATGATCGTCTCTCAACCTAAAACAGGTAAAACAATGCTTTTAAAGGATGTAGCTAATGCAATAGCTGCTAATCATCCAGAAGTTTACCAAATTATTTTACTTATTGATGAAAGACCTGAAGAGGTAACAGACATGCAAAGAAATGTAAAAGGAGAAGTTGTTGCGTCTACCTTTGATGAACCTGCTGACAGGCACGTAAAGGTAGCTAATATAGTACTTGAAAAAGCTAAAAGATTAGTTGAATGTGGGCATGATGTTGTTATATTATTAGATTCTATTACAAGACTTGCAAGAGCCTACAATACGGTTCAACCTGCATCAGGAAAAATATTGAGTGGTGGTGTTGATGCCAATGCACTTCACAAACCTAAAAGATTCTTTGGGGCTGCCAGAAATATTGAAGGTGGTGGTTCGCTTTCAATTATTGCAACTGCGCTTACTGAAACAGGATCAAAAATGGATGAAGTTATTTTTGAAGAATTTAAGGGTACCGGAAACATGGAGCTTCAATTAGATAGAAGAATTTCAAATAGAAGAATATTTCCAGCTATAGACCTAGTGTCATCTGGAACTAGAAGAGATGACCTATTACTTGACCAAAATACTGTTCAAAGAATGTGGGTTATGCGTAAATATTTAGCAGATATGAACCCTGTTGAGGCAATGGAATTTATAAATGATAGAGTTAAAAAATCTCTTAATAACGAGGAATTTCTTATCTCAATGAACTCTTAAAATTTATTTAAGAGCAGCTACAGACTTTGCAAGCTTTGATTTTAAATTTGCTGATTTGTTAGCGTGAATAATATTATTCTTAACTAATTTGTCAAGCATAGATACCACTGAAGGGTACATTTTCACAGCTTCCTTTTTTGAGCTTAAATCTTTTAACTTTTTAATAGCGTTTCTAGTAGCTTTATGCTGTACCTTATTTCTAAGTTTTACAGCTTCATTTCTTCTAATTCTTTTTAACGCTGATTTATGATTAGCCATATTTTATATTTAGTAGCCCGTAGGGGAATCGAACCCCTCTTACCAGGATGAAAACCTGGCGTCCTAGCCGATAGACGAACGGGCCAAAATTTTAACGATTGCAAATGTAATTGAAAGGTTACAAACTTGCA
>Ga0222715_10004093_pt1 | contig 12817 bp, 12 predicted proteins | sample C33_9DmetaG_FD_165056 | JGI IMG/M metagenome (GOLD analysis project Ga0222715, IMG submission 165056) | Estuarine water microbial communities from San Francisco Bay, California, United States - C33_9D | ecosystem: Environmental > Aquatic > Marine > Unclassified | place: USA: California...
CTCGACGACGCCGTACTTGCGCATGTACTCCAGGGGCGTCAGGCCTTCCTTCGCGGCCTTCTCCGGCAGACCCGGCACGTTGTTGTCGAACACGTATCCGTAGTAGTCGTCGACCGTGACCTTGTCGCCGGGCCGTCCCGGCGCCTCGAAGTACTTGCGGATGCCGAGCGAGCCGTCCGGGTCGATGCGCCAGGAAAGCTCGAACCAGAACTCGACCTCTTCCCAGACCTCACCCGGATTGGCGTCGCGGGTGTCGCCGATCTTCTCGCCCATCTTCTCCAGGGCAACGCGGCGCACCGGCTGGCGGAAGCCGAGCCACTTGCCGGCGTACTGCTCGTAGGACTGGGTGTCGTGACGTTCGGTGCTGTGACCGAAGGGCAGGATGTAGTCCGCCCAGATCGCCGTCTCATTCCAGGTCGGCGTCATCGCCACGTGGCAGCCGACGAGGTCCTCATCGGACAGCGCCTCGATCCAACTGAAGCCGTCGGGGTTGGTCCACACCGGGTTGTAGACGCGGGTGAAGTAGGTGTCGAGCTTGCCCCGGCCCTCCAGCAGGAAGTGGGGGAGCAGGATCGACAGCTCATTGGTCGACATCGGGAATTCCTGCGGCCACAGCAGTTCGTTCCACGAGTTGTGACCGCCGGGCATGTCCGGGCCGTGCGGGATGAGCTTGTTCCAGCCGTTGGGGCTGGTGCCACCCTTCTGGCCGATGCTGCCGGTGAGCACGGTGAGGAAGAACAGCGCGCGCGCCACCGCCCAGCCACCACGGTTGCCCGCGGTCGCCGAACGCCAGGTGTGCGCGGCGAGTTTGCCGTCGCAGTTCGCGACGATCTTGGCCACTCGCTCCACCTGAGCCAGCGGGATGCGGCACTCCTCGGCGGCGAACTCGAAGGTGTAGGACTCGTAGTCCTCGGTCAGACGTGTCTTGAAGGCCTCGAAGTCAGTGGAGTCGACGTCGGGATGCACCCGCTCGAGGTAGGTCTGCCAGTTGACCCAGCGCTTGATGTAGTCCCAGGCCACCTGGTCGGTGCGCAGGATGTATGACGCGATCGCGAGCAGCAGCGCCGCCTCGGTGCCCGGCCACGGCGAGACCCACTCGTCGGCCTTCGCCGCGGTGTTCGACAGGCGCGGGTCGACCGAGATGAGCTTGGCGCCCTCCTTGACCTGGGCCTCGATGATGCGCTGAGCGTGCGGGTTGAAGTAGTGCCCGGACTCCAGATGCGCTGAGACCAGCAGGATGACGTTGGCGTTGGCGTGGTCGGGGGAGGGCCGGTCGTAGCCACCCCACAGCGAGTAGCCGAAGCGCGCACCGCCGGAGCAGATATTGGTGTGGGTGTTGTTGCCGTCGACACCCCAGGCGAGCAGGACGCGCTCGATAAACCCGTCCTCGCCGTGGCGGCCCACGTGGTACATCACCTCGTTGTTGCGGCCCTCGATGATCGCCTTGCGGATGCGGCCCGCGATGTCGTCCATGGCGTCATCCCAGGAGACGCGCTCGAACTTTGCCTCGCCGCGCTTCCCGACGCGCTTGAGCGGGTACAGGATGCGCTCGGGGTCCTCGGTCTGGTTGACGGTGGCCGGGCCCTTGGCGCAGTTGCGGCCGCGGGAACCAGGGTGGGCCGGGTTGCCCTCGATCTTGACGACCTCTTTGGTCTCCTTGTCGACGTACGCGAGCAGGCCACAGGCGGACTCACAGTTGAAGCACGTCGTCGGGACCAGCATGTAGTGCTTCTCGACCTTCTTGGGATGGGCCTTGGCGTCGTACATGACGACGTCATCCCAGGTCTCGACCGGCGGGTAGTTGGAGAGCGTCTCGCGGACGCGCAGACCGTAGTGCTCGGGACGGTCCTCGGCCACCGGCGACGCGGCCGGGGTGTGGGGATCGCGGGGCGGGGTCATGTGAGTCCTCCTAGGAGAGCGGGACGTCTTGGCCGGCTTCAACGAAGACCGACTCATAGATGAGCAGGGACACCTGAGCCACGAGGCCACCGAGAACCGCGAGCAGGATGGGAGCGCCCAGGGCGGATACCAGGGCGAGGGCGAAGGTCAGAACCGACAGGCCGATGGCCCCACCCCAGAACTTCCTCTTGTAGCGACCGTGCGTGATCATGTGCGCCGACACCGCGGCGTTGCGCGTGGAGTGCTGGCCCCCGTACTCGACCGCCATGATGAGTAGGTTGGCGATGGTGGAGATGGCCAGTGCCCAGGCGAGCCAGGTCATAGCGTCGGCTCCCGGATCAACGAACACACCCACGATCAGCAGCAGACCCGAGCCGGCCATGCCGGCCTGGGCCAGCAGATGCCAGAACAGCACCGGGGACTGCCACAGGTCGCGACCCTCGGCCTGGCCGAGGAGGAACGCTGTGTAGCCGGCGGTCATGATCGCGGCGGGGATCGCCGGCCAGGCGAGCACCGTGATCACCGAGTTGTATTCGCCGATGTCGAGCAGATCGGCCGCGCCGGCGAGGAACCACAGGCCGCCGATGACGGCGTACAGGCCGAGGAAGATGCCGCCGATCGCCATCCACGACGTCTTGTTGATCATCCACGGCTTGAGCAAGAAGATGAAGCGCTTGGGCTGCTTGAGGTCCCAGATGAGGAAGATCGCCGTAATGAGCAGGAAGACCTCGGCCAGTAGCGGCGCAGCGGTCGTCACGAGCGTGGAATCGTTGCCGGTGAGCAGGATCATCAGCGCGGCGAGTAGACCGGCACCGGCGGCGACCGACTTGGTCCACAGGTAGGTCCACACGCGCCAGCCCCACGGGTGGGGGTGTGAGGTGTTGAACGTCGTCCGCGCGTTGGTGATCGGGTCGCCGGGCAGATCCGGCGCGGTCTGCAAGCGCAGGATATCCGGTTCGGCCCAAAGGTAGGTCTGGTCCACCGGAGCGACCAACGGCTCTAGGGCCGCTTTGTCCGCCCCGACGTAGTAGACGTTGGGGCTGGTGTTCTGCTCGGGGGCCCGGACCGTGACCGGCTCGATGCTGATGAGCTTGCGGATACCGGAGTTGGGATCGTCGAGATCACCCACCCAGATGGACTCGGTCGGACAGACCTGGACACAGGCCGGCTCGAGACCCTGGTCGATGCGGTGAGCGCAGAAGTTGCACTTCGCCGCGGTGTGGGTGTTCTCGTCGATGTAGATCGCGTCGTACGGACATGCCTGCATGCACATCTTGCAGCCGATGCAGCGGGAGTTGTCGAAGTCGACGATCCCGTCGGGTCGGATGAAGAGTGCCTTGGTGGGGCAGCCCTTGACGCACGGTGCGTCGGTGCAGTGATTGCAGCGCAGGACCGCCATTTCGCGGGTGGTGTCGGGGAAGGAGCCCTTTTCGACATATTTCACCCACGTCCGGAACTGGCCTACCGGGACGTCGTGCTCGGTCTTGCAGGCCACCGTGCAGGCGTGGCAGCCAATGCAGGTCCGTTGATCAATGGCGAATCCGTAGCGCACGCGATCACTTCTTTCGAATGTAGAACTTCATGACGCCGTCGGCCTCTTCGGACTCGACGAGTTCGTGGCCGGTCTGGCTGGCCCATGCCGGGATATCGGAGCGGGCACCGTTGTCGGTGACCTCGAGGAGCATGATCTGGCCGCTCTCGATCTCCTTGATTCCCTTCGCGGTCATCAGGACCGGCATCGGGCAACTTTGACCCTTGGCGTCGACGATCTTTGCTACGTCAGTCATAGGAATCCTTTCGTCTAGATGAAGAGACTGATGTCGGACTTGGCCATCTTCTGCAGGGCGGTTGCAGCACCGACCGGCTCGCCGAGACCTTCAACCATCTGGTCCGGCTGGATGCCGAGGAGATCCATGGTCATCTGGCAGGGCCACAGGTTGACACCCATGTCCTGGCACATGGCGAACAGATCCTCCGGCGGGGCGAGCTTGTTCTTCTCCGCGACCTTGCGCATCATCCAAGCGCCGGATCCGCCCATGTTGAGCTTGGATAGCTTGGCCTTCTTCATGCCGGGGGCATTCATGCCGGCTAGGGCCTTGGTCATCGAGTCGTAGCCGGTAATGCGGACCTCGTCCTTCACGAGCGGGAACAGCCCCCAGAAGGTGAAGAACACAGTGACATCCATCCCGCTCGCGGCGCCGGTGGAGGAGAGGATGAACGTCGGCCACAGTTTGTCGAGGTCACCGCTGAAGGCGATGATCGTCATGGAGTCGGGTGCATCGGGGTCTTTGTCGGCCATGGGGCCTCCTTCGTGACTGGGGGACCGAGCGGTTCTAGCGAGCGACCGTATGGGGGTTGAGTCCCCCTAGGGCACAAGTCGACAAGAAGTGTCCCGAAAAGCCCTCCATCGACTCGCTCGAGATATTAGCGTCTGCGCATATCCCCGGATAGGGATCTGAGAAATCGATTCGCACAGGGCTCAGGAGGCGGCATGGCACGGGCGATCACACCGCAGGAGTTGTACGTCGAGATCGACGAGGGGACCTGCCCGTACATCCTCGATGTACGCAATCAGGACGAATACGCCAATTGGCAGATTGAGGGGACTAAGCCGGTCGGCATGCGCAATGTGCCGATCTGGGTCGCCATGGAGGAATCCGAGACCATCGCGGCCGAGATCCCTGACAACACGGTCGTCGTTTGCGCGCACGGCAATGGCAGCGACCTGCTCATCGACGTCCTTGAAGATGAGGGTCGCGCTGTGCGGACCCTGGAGGGTGGCACCGCCGCCTGGGCCGAACTCCTCGTGCCGCGGCCCATTGGCCATCTCCCGGAGGGGATGGTCGGCTACCAGATCGCCCGACCCGCGAAGGCATGCCTGTCCTACCTTCTCGGTATCCCCGGGGGTGACTGCGTCGTCGTTGATCCCGCGCGCTTCCCTCAGCCCTACATCGACCTGGCCGCCAAGCACGGGATGACGATCACCAACGTTGTCGACACCCATGTCCACGCCGATCACATCTCCGGCGGCCCCGAGCTCGCCGAGAAGGTCGGTGCGACTTACCACGTGCCCCTGGAGGACACGGCCGGCGGCAGCGTGCCGTGGCCCAATGTGCCGCTCGGCGATGGCGAGGTCATCGATCTCGGCGAGGTCCAGGTGGAAGCCTTGGCGATCAAGATGCCCGGTCACACGCCCGGCAGCATCTGCGTGCACATCCCCGGCTATCTCATCCTCACCGGTGACACCGTCTTCGTCCGGGGCCTTGGACGTCCCGATCTCACCGGTCAGGCCTCCGACCTCGCCGCTGAGCTCTTCCACACGATCCACGACCGGCTGGCTCCGCTGGACCGGTCGACCCTGGTGATGCCGGCGCACTGGACGCTCATGGAGGAGATGGACGAAAGCGGCATGGTGCAGACCACGCTGGCGAAGATCTTCGAGTCCGACATCATGACCGAGGACGACATGGCGCGGTTCATTGAGGAGATCATCGGCACCCTGCCCGCCGCGCCGGATTTCTATGACACGATCCGTTTGGTGAACGCTGGACAGGCCGCTACTGCGGAGGAAATCGAAATTCTGGAAATCGGCAAGAACCAGTGCGCTGCCACGACATCCATGTAATGCCCCGTGAGAGAGTGAGACCATGAAGAAAACCATTTTTGGCGCCTTCGCCGCCACCGCGGCCCTCGGCGTCACCATGTCCATGATTCCAGCCGGCGCCGCAACGGCGGCGGTTGCTCCTTGTCAACAGATGTCTGGTTCCAAGATCATCATTGGCCAGTCCACCCCTGTCTGCGGACTGGTATGGAAGGACTCTGGTCAACCGAACATTCGCGTGCCCAATGACACGTCTCTCATTGTCTATGGCGTGGTCTACGCCAATGGCGTTTTTGCGGATCGGACCGGCAAGGCCTACAAAATCAGCGCGAGCGAATCCAGCAAGTGGCTGGGTGTGCCCAGCGGAGTGCGCGCCCAGACCATCGTGAAGGGCGAGATCAAGGGTGGCCAGATCACTCGGACGTTCCCCTACACGTTCGTCAATGACGACGCTCTTGTCGACTGGTTCGCGGACCAGTCCTTCACCGGCCGCTTCGCCAACAGCAACAAGTCCAAGCAGGTCTGGGCCAAGATCAACTGGTCGCCCAAGGGCAAGGTCGACGGCAACATCACGGGCGCCATCGCCAATTGGGACATCAACATCAAGGATGGCAGCACCTGCCGCGAAGCCGTCAACCAGCAGTATCCGTCGGATATGAAGAAGACGCTGGGCGGCAAGAAGGTCTTCCTTGAGTGGCAGTCCACTCAGTACGTGGGCGGGCAGTCCTACTTCATCATGAAGACGCAGGCTGGCGTGAACTTCACCCGAAACGCGCCGTCCTTGGCCAAGTTGGTCAACGGCCCGACGTGGAATCCGTTCAAGGATGGCAAGTGGAACTTCACGGCGAAGAATTCTCCGACCAACTTCTCGAAATTCAACGTCGTCGACATCTCCCCGCGTAAGTCGACGCAGAAGTGCAAGCTCTAGGAGTAGTGAACTAATCGATGGACCGTGAGACGGCGCTGGAAATCCACGATCTGCATGCACGCTTGTGCAAGGCGATCGCGGATCCCAAGCGCCTTCTCATCATCAATGAATTGCGCAACGGTCCCCTGACGGTCGGCGATCTGGCCGAGGCACTGGAAATCGGGCAGTCCAACTGCTCCCAGCACCTCGCCATCCTCCGTGAACGCGGAGTGGTCGTGGCCGACCGTCAGGGGCCGCACGTGCTGTATTCCCTGCGCAGCGAAAAGGTCCTGCATGCCATCGACCTCCTGCGCGAGTTCATGGCCGAGGATCTCGGCACGCGTAGCCGCCTCGGCAAGGCCGCGAGCAAAGCTCCGCGCGCCATGACTCGCCGTTGATCAGGGACTTCCCGCGCCCTGTACTCGCGCGATCAGATTTCCCGCCCGTCGTTGGGGTTCCCGTTAGCAGGTAAACCCCAACAACAGTCGGCAAACGTGGTCTGAATGAGTCGCTAGCGCCGCGTTGCCTGGGCGCGTTGAATATTCGCCGCGTGTAGTTCGGCCATCCCCGGCAGACCCTGGCGCGAATCATCGCTGGCGCCGTGGCGGATGAGGTCATCGAGATAGCGACGGTCGGCATCCAGCCGCCTCATCGGGTCCGTCGACGGCGTGCCATGCCCGGGGACGACGACGTTCACGCGCGCGACTACCGCGGCGAGACGATCCAGTCCGGTCGCGTAGGTCGTCAGGTCCGTGTCCTCATCGGCTGGCATGGGCAACTCGACATCACTGAGCATGTCCCCGGCGAGGAGTACGCCGACGTCGGCGACTTCGGCCGCGAGGTGCGCCGGCGCGTGCGCATCGTGCTCGTGCAACCAGATTTCCCGGCCGGACCAGGGCAGCCGGGTTGGTGCAGGCTTCGGTTGGCCCGGTGCGGGTGTGGCCCCCACGTGACCGGGTAACGACTCGCCCGGAAGGGGGGTGAGGTGACCGGCAAGGTCGATGAGTGCGTTGGAGAGGTCACCGACGAGCGGCTGCACCAACGCCTCGCGGTGATCGCGCCATTGCTGTGCCGACCACGCGCTGGCCCAGCGAGGCACCGCGGGTAGGTCGGGGTGCCATAGGACGTGGTCGCAGCGGGTCGCGGTGTACCTCGGACGGCCGCACCAGGCTGCACGACCGAGCACTATCCGGCAATATGGCGGGGGTGGCGCGCACCCAAGTCTTCGCCGGCGTCGGACTCATGTCCGTCGGGCTGTTCCTCCCGCTCGCCTTCGGTCTCGAGTTTGCTACTCGTCCGGAGGGCACGGATGGCGACAATCCGGCGGACAGCCTTCGCTACCTGCAAGAGCATGGAACGGCGTACGTCCTGAGTGGTTGCTGCCTCCTCCTGGCCGCGCTCGGCCTCATGCGCGCTGCTACTGCAGTCCCGTGGCGCACCCCCTTCCTGACGGTTGTCGGTTCGGTGGCCGCCGGGCTGTGGGCCTTCACCGGAGCCTTGCGGATCTCCAGCCCTGGACCCATCGACCACATTCGTGGCTACGACCAGGATTGGGGAGAGGCGGCGTACCTCGTCGTTCAGATGGCCGGGACGCAGGGCGGGCTGCTCTCCGGGGTCATGTTGGCACTCTTCTGGATCATCACCGGATGTCTGCTCGCCTGGCGCTCCCGCACTCTTCCGCGCCCGCTCTGCGTCCTCGGGATGGTGGCGTTGATCTATCCGCTGGTGTTCGTGATGGGCCAGATATTCGAGAGCGCCAACGAGGGATTGTGGATCCTCGGCATCAGCTCGCTGGTGCTGGGGTTACCCGCCTGGTTCCTGTCCAGCGGGGTTTGGGCGATCATGACTGGCAGTCGGTCGAGGGTGGCCGCCCCGCACGCGACTGCGGTGTAGTCGCGCGTGGAGACAAGCACACCGTCCCGCACATGGATTGTCTTGCGCACCGAGGGTTTGCGGATCTCGGCAGGCGCAAACCGGTGTGCCGTCATCGCCCGCTGACGGTGGCCAACGTCGGCTCCGCCACCTGGGGTGCCGTTCGGGGTGATTGGTCGTAATGCACGTGCGTGGAGAGCCCGGCCGTGCCGGTCACGCCGAGATCCGACAGGTTGTCGGCCAGGTCACCGAGTTCGTCGGCATCCCAGGCCGGATCCACCAGGAGGGCCGCGTCACCGCTGACGACGACGGTGGAGGTCGTTGCGTAGCGACGTGAGGTGGCGACGTAGACGCCGCGGGCAACCTCGACAACATCACGGCGCACGGCGTACCTCCCTGGGCGGATCGATCCTGCCAGATGTCAGCGGCTTGCGGTGCCTGCTGGTCGGGCGTAGTGGGCCTCGTCCCCGAAGTGCACGTTGTGGGGCTGGCTGGTCAGCCGGTCAGCTCGGCCAACGTCACGACGCGATCGGAGATCGCGTCAGCTTCGCTGCGGTCGTGCGTGACGTGGATTGCAGGCACCCCGGCGGCCTTCAGCAGGTCACGGACCTCCCGCACGAGGCGTTCGCGCAAGTCAACGTCGAGGGCGCCGAACGGTTCATCAAGCAGGAGCAGACGCGGCTCGGCCGCGAGTGCCCGGGCGAGCGCGACGCGCTGGGCCTCGCCGCCGGACAGTGTCGCCGGGTCGCGGTGCTCAAATCCGGCGAGTCCGACCAGGGCGAGTAACTCCGCCACACGCTGAGCATCCGCGGGCTTCATCCCGAACCCGACGTTCGCACCCACATCGCGATGGGGGAAGAGCAGCGGGTCCTGGAAGACCAGGCCGAAGCCCCGCCGATGCGCGGGCACGCGGGTGACATCGGCACCATCCCAGCGCACAGTGCCCGCGTCGGGGTGTTGGACGCCGGCGATGCAGCGCAGCAGGGTCGACTTGCCCGAACCGCTGGGACCGAGCAGGGCGACGATCTCACCAGCGGCGACTGTGAGATTGACGTGCTCCAGCAGCACGCTGCCCTCGTAGTTGATGCGCAGGTCGGACACCTCGAGCACGATCACCACCCCCCACTGCGTCGGGGTCGGATGCGCTCGGCCACGGACACGATGATGACGGTGAGCAGGAGCAGCAGGACCGACAGGGCCGTGGCGACCCCGATATTGGCCTCGCCCGGCCGGCCGAGCAGGCGCACGATCTGCACCGGTGCCGTCGGGGTCTCAAGTCGCACCAGGAACGCCGTGGCCCCGAATTCACCGAGCGACACGGCTGCGGCAAAGGCCGCACCCACCGCGGTGGCTCGCACGGCAATGGCGCCTTCGGCAGCCCACCAGGCACGCAGGGGTGGGGCTCCCAGCGTGGCCGCCACCTGGCGCAGGCGCGGATCGGTGGAGCGCAGCACCGGCAGGAGCACCCGCACGACGATGGGCAGGGCGACCAGTGCCTGACCGAGTGGCACCAGCAGCGTCCACCCGCGCAGATCGATCGGTCCACGCACGGACAGCAGCAGCAGGCCCAGGCCGACCGTGACCGCGGAGACGCCGAGCGGCAGCATGACGACACCGTCAAGCCATCGGCCGCGGCGCCGCGCCGCGAGGATGCCGGCCGTCGCGATGACCCCGAGTGCGACCGCGATGACGGTCGCCAGGGCGGCGTACTCCAGCGATCGGGTGAGGGTCGAGATCGCCGAAATCGATCGCGTCGTGCCCTCGGACGGAGAAATTGCCTCGGCGTACCAGGTGAAGCCCCAACCATCCGCGACTCGCACGGACCGCAGCACGAGGCTCACCATCGGGATGGCGACAGCGACGGCGAGCGCAACGACGTAGCCCACAGCAAGGCGGTCCCCGGCCGAGCGTGGACGTCGGCGGGTGACGTCGTCGTCGCCCATGCGCTGCCGCACGGCGAGACGATCGGACAGGATCGACGACACCACGATGGCGGCCGCGACGATGACGAACTGCACGAGGGCCAGCACAGCCGCGCCCGAGAGATCGAGTCGCTGCATCGCGCGCGTGTAGATGTCGACCTCGATGGTCGGCAGTGCCGGATCGCCGAGAACAAGCACGACGCCGAAGGACGTGAAGGTGAAGAGCAGCACCAGGATGCCCGCCGCCGAGATCGCCGGCGCCAAGAGCGGCAGGGTGATGCGTCGGAAGACGGTGACGGGACCCAGCCCGAGTGAGGCACCCACCTGCTCCAGGCGCGGGTCCAGGTGTCCCCACAGTCCGCCGATGACGCGCACCGATAGGCCGACATTGAAGAACATGTGCGCGACGACGATCGCGGCCGTCGTCCCGGGGAAGGGCAACAACTCCCGGAAGGCCAGGCCGACGACAACCGTGGGGAGGATGAACGGGATCGTGAGGATCGCCAGCCACGTTCGCCGACCGGGCACGCGCAGACGGTAGAGCGCGTACGCCGCCGGGACGGCCAGGAGCAGTGACCCGATCGTGCTGAGCAACGCCTGGAACGTCGTATAGCCAAGGACACGCCAGGTCGACGGTGCGGTAAGGACCGGCAGCGCGTCCGGTCCCCAGCCGACCGCAACGACCATGGCGACGGGGAGCAGAACGAGCACGGCCACGAGAGCCAGGGGCAGTGCCGCCCACAGCGTGTGCCGACTCGCACTCGCGCCCATCAGCGCAGGACGATCTCGGTCCACTCCTCGATCCAGCGGTCGCGCTCCGCCGCGATAACGTCGGCCGGGAGTTCGAGCGGCGACTGCGGTCGGGTGACGAACTGTGCAAAGGCATCGGGAAGCGGTGTGTCGGCTCGCGCCGGGAAGACGAACATCGACAGCGGTACGTCGGCCTGCACCTGCGGTGAGATGAGCCAGTCGATGACACGCTGCGCAGCCTGGGGCTGCTCGGTGCCCGCGAGCACCCCGGCGAACTCGACCTGTCGGTAGCAACTGTCGAGCATCGTGGAGGTCGACGGCCGGTCCGGCGGTGTGCCCTCGGCGTAGATGATCTCCGCGGGGGGGCTGGTCGAGTAGGACACGACGAGCGGACGGTCGCCGCCACCTCCGCCGCCGGTGAACTCGGTGTAGTACGCCTCGGACCAGCCGTTGACGACGAGCACATCGTTCTCACGCAGAGCAGTCCAGTAGTCGGTCCAACTCTCGCTCGTTCCGTCGCCACCCGCCTCGTATCGGGCGATGGTGCCGAGGAGGAAGGCCAGGCCGGGGGAGGACGTGGCCGGGTTCTCGACGACGAGAAGGCCGCGGTACGCCGGATCGAGCAGGTCGTCGAGGGTCGTCGGTGGCGTGATGCCGTTGTCGGCGAACCAGACGTCGTCCACGTTGATGCAGACATCGCCGTCATCAATCGGCGTGACGACGCCACCGCCGAGATCGGCGAGTTCGGGGCGGAGTGCTCCCGCATCAGCGCTCGTGTAGGGCTCGAAGACGCCCGCATCGACCGCGCGGGTGAGTAGGGTCGTGTCGACGCCGTACAGCACATCGGCCTCGGGCGCACCGACGGACAGCACGGCTCGGTTGACCATCTCGCCCGCGTCACCGGCCGGGATGAACTCCACGGTGATTCCGGTCTCGGCGGTGAAGTCGTCGATGAGTTGCTGGCTGAGTGCGAACGAGTCGTGGGTGATCACGCGGACTGTCACGTCCGCCGAGGTGCTCGATGACGAGGCACTGCTCGACGAGGTGGGCGACGTATCACCGACCCCCGCGTCGGCCCCGGATGAGCAGGCGGCGAGCGACAGAGCGGCTGCGGCGATGGTGAGTGTGAGGACGCGCATCGGATCCCTTCCTCCGCTGGCATTACCCAGATCAGGTGTGAGGGTCGGTGACGGCGTGTCACCCTCTCAGCCCGCCGATCCGCGAGCTCCCCTGTGCTGGGGTGAGCATAGAACATCTGCGGATGCCGTGCCGCCCGGAGGCTGTCAGGCTGTGCCCATGGCTGACGTGGCGGACCGTTCGATCATTGTTGTCGGGGCAACCGGAGGACTGGGAGCTCCGCTGGCGCATTTGCTCGCCGAAGCCGGTGCGCATCTCACCTTGGTAGGGCGTTCGGCGGATCGGCTGGCCGCACTGGGTGTCAACGGGGAACTCGTCGCGGTGGACATCCGCAAAGCGGCTTCGGCGGACCGTCTGATGGAGGCGGCTCTGGCGCGGTGGGGCGCCGTGGACGGTGTCGTCTTCGCCGCCGGTGCTGTGGCTTTCGGCACGATCGCGGACACCGAGGATGACGTCCTCATCGACCTGTTCACGCTGAATGCGCTGGCGCCGATGCGGATGATCCGCGTAGCGCTGCCGGCTCTGCGTGAATCGGCGGCCGCCGGACACGATCCCTTCATCCTCAACATCTCCGCGGTGGTCGCCGAGCAACCGATGGCCGGGATGGCGGCGTACTCCGCGGCGAAGGCCGCTCTGGCGGCGTACGACCAGGCGGGAATGCGCGAGTTGCGGCGTGACGGGATCCGGCTCGTCGATGCGCGACCGCCGCACACCGAGACGGGTCTCGCG